>ENA-OYZJ01000118-OYZJ01000118.1-human-gut-metagenome-genome-assembly--contig:-NODE-118-length-52578-cov-25.272776_pt1 | contig 52578 bp, 37 predicted proteins | sample MGYA00243290_ERZ653475 | MGnify/ENA primary metagenome ERZ653475 (study PRJEB26926, sample SAMN06165003) | human gut metagenome | biome: ENVO:00009003; feature: ENVO:2100002; material: ENVO:00002003... | reverse complement strand
ATTGTTATTTAATAACTTACGGGGGAATCCGCTAATCTTTAGTGGACACTAGTGATATAGGGATTCTATATAACAATTAGCATGGAATATCTGTTGCATCACTTCTCCTTGATTTTAAAAGTAAGCCAACTTTATGTGCGAAGAAGTAATACGTTTATATTCCAATATTTATAAAAAACATCTTTCCCCTACATTCACGTCACGCTGACGGGGAGAAAGGTGTATGCAAAGATAAGTGTTTATTCTGAAACCTCAACGAAAAGCGGGGATTTCTTCACATACGACTATCTCCATGCCACGATAGACGACCACTATTTTGTGGAGCGTCGTTGTGCCGATGGCTTTTTGTACTGTTTCGCTGGCGGCATAGCTGAATCGAATTCAAACAAGTATCCTGTTTCGAAAAGGGAGGATTAAAGTTTGGTCGTTGGCTGGATGTGGTGGATTATGAGTTATTGATTTAGTTTGCTGGTGACTAATCATTCATTTTTTCTTCAAGTTGCTTGAGTAATTCGTTGCATGCAATATCCATGTATTTTTTGCCTTCTTCAGCCAAAATATCCGGATTATAAGGTAGTTTAACTGAATTGGTTGTGATATCACTGCTTAATTCACATTCGTCTGATAAGTATTGAATATAAATGCTGAATGGAAAGTCAAAAGTATTATTACCTGCATATCGACAATGATTGAAATGAAATGTTATTTCATCATGTTCCAGATTGAAATAATCTATTTCAGAGACTTTGGGTAAGTGCATTATCTTCATTACGGAACTATATTTTTTAGGAACTGTATATTGATCTGGTTCACTGAATGCTTTAAGAGGATTGAATACATCTACCTTTTTAATTATTATTTTAGGTCTCTCATTAGTTACAAAGACATTGTCGAATAGCTTTTTAAGTCCACTGATCTTTTGCTCCACATAAATGGCCAATTCAAAAAAAGCACTTCTTGCCTGTTCTACGGAACGACTGCTTTTTTCGATAGCTTTATCTGAGTATCTACGCTGTAACATCGCTATTTTCTTATCGAAATCACCTTCTTCCTCTATGCTTTCTCCCTTGGCGGCTTTGATTGCGAGTGTCAGACTGCGTATCAGGCAACTGCTCAAATAGTTGACGAATGGTAATATATCATTCAAAGTGGCATTAGCACCATCTGAAGGGGTTAATCCTGCTTCTACATCACATTGATGGAGGATGTTCAGATAGTTGGATTTATCTTCGGAGTGAATAACGATCATCGGATATCCATAACGGTGCAGCACAAAGTTTACTAATAAACGGGCAATGCGTCCGTTGCCATCTTCGAAGGGATGAATGCGGATATAACGGTAATGAAGCAACGCAGCCAATTCAACAGGAGTCAGTATTCCTTTGTCTGCTTCCAGGTTGTACCAGTCTACCAAACTCGTCATAAATGCCGGAGTTTCTTCGGGCGAAGCATAACTGAAAACTTCTCCTGTTGCGGTCAGTACGGAATTGGGGCGTGATTTATATTCGCCTACTTTTATCTGCATACGGATGTCTTGTCCGTCGGGTGTTTTGGCGTTCTTCCAATAGTCCTGCACAAGGATGGTACGGTTCAACTCGCGAATAAAACTTTCAGTCAGCGGACGTTCTTTGTCCTGCGCCTCTTGCTTTATCATTTCCAGTCCTACGTTGTGAGCTTTCATCTCTTCATAATCTTTCAAGCTGGCATTACCCGAAGTTTCACCGAACATTAATAATAGTTTTGTTTGTCCGTATGTCAGTGTATTTCCTTCCAAGTGGTTAGAGTTATAATTAAACTCTAACTTGAATTTATCATTCCAACGTTTCAGGTCCTCAGACTTAAGAGGCTGAAGCGATTTCCATTCGCTATATAATTGTTTTATATTACTTATTCCCATTTATATATGTGGGGCTGTGCCCATTTTTTTGTTTAGATACAAAAATAGGAAACTTTCTTTATATGCCAATCCCTTGAACGATATTTATTTGGAGATTGGCTATGGCATCTTCTTTTGCAACTTTGTTGCACGAATCATTCGCTACCTTTGCAGCAGATAAAAAAGAAAGAATGATTATGGGACATTGTAGTTGTTGCGCACATACACACGAATGTGCACCCGAAAAACATATTGAAAAGAAAGAATCAATATTCGCTGAATATTGGAAAGTGGGACTTTCATTTATCCTGTTGATAAGTGGAATCATCATGAACGCTCTGGAGTTACCTTTCTTCCGTGAAGGATATTTCTCTCTGATATGGTATGTCGTGGCTTATCTTCCGGTCGGCCTGCCCGTTATGAAAGAGGCTTGGGAGAGTATGAAGGATAAGGACTATTTCAGTGAGTTTACGCTGATGTTTGTAGCTACGCTTGGAGCGTTTTATATCGGTGAATATCCGGAGGGAGTAGCGGTGATGTTGTTTTACTCCGTCGGAGAACTGTTTCAGGAAAAGGCTGTTGATAAGGCGAAGCGTAATATCGGAGCTCTGCTGGATGTCCGTCCGGAAGAAGCGGCAGTAGTCAGAGATGGACGTGTCATTATTGAGAATCCTCAAAACGTAAAAGTAGGAGAAACAATTGAAATAAAGACAGGAGGAAGAGTTCCTTTGGATGGAATGATGCTCAATGAGGTAGCTGCTTTCAATACGGCGGCATTGACAGGTGAGAGTGTGCCCCGAAGTATCCGGATGGGTGAGGAAGTACTTGCCGGAATGATTGTTACCGATAAAGTAATCCGTATCAAGGTGATCAGACCTTTTGATAAAAGTGCTCTTGCCCGTATTCTGGAACTTGTTCAGAATGCTTCCGAACGTAAAGCACCGGCAGAACTGTTTATCCGTAAATTTGCCCGTGTTTATACTCCGATCGTGATAGGGCTGGCGGTTCTGATTGTTTTACTGCCGTTTATTTATTCCTTGATCACTCCCCAGTTCTTTTTTACTTTTAATGACTGGCTGTACAGGGCTTTGGTCTTTCTTGTGATTTCATGCCCGTGCGCTTTGGTGGTCAGTATTCCGTTAGGATACTTCGGAGGCATCGGGGCAGCTTCCCGGTTGGGAATTTTATTTAAAGGTGGAAATTATCTGGATGCTGTTACGAAGATTAATACAGTCGTGTTTGATAAAACGGGAACCCTTACCAAAGGTACGTTTGAAGTGCAGTCTTGTAACTGTGAATCCGGTGTATCCGAAGAAGAATTAATCCGGATGATAGCCTCGGTAGAAAGCAGCAGTACACATCCCATTGCTAAGGCTGTGGTGAATTATGCCGGACGGCGGGATATCGAGCTTTCCTCTGTAACCGACAGTAAGGAGTATGCAGGTCTCGGACTGGAAGCTGCCGTAAATGGAATTCAGGTTTTGGCAGGTAATGGGCGTTTGCTTTCAAAATTTCAGATAGAATATCCGCCCGAACTTCTTTCCATTACAGATACGATCGTTGTCTGTGCGATAGGAAACAAGTATGCCGGTTATCTGCTATTATCCGACAGTCTGAAAGAGGATGCAAAGATCGCCATTCAGAACCTGAAAGCATTGGGAATTCAAAACATTCAGATATTATCCGGTGATAAACAAAGTATTGTTAGTAACTTTGCAGAGAAGCTGGGTATTTCGGAAGCCTATGGTGATCTGCTCCCCGATGGGAAAGTGAAGCATTTGGAAGAATTGCGCCAACATACGGAGAACCAGGTTGCCTTTGTGGGCGACGGCATGAATGATGCTCCGGTACTGGCTTTAAGTAATGTAGGTATTGCCATGGGCGGACTAGGCAGTGATGCGGCTATTGAAACGGCTGATGTGGTGATACAGACCGACCAGCCTTCCAAAGTGGCTGAAGCGATAAAGGTAGGAAAACTGACGCGAAGGATTGTATGGCAGAATATTTCACTGGCGTTTGGTGTGAAACTGCTGGTACTGATTTTGGGAGCCGGTGGACTGGCTACACTTTGGGAAGCTGTTTTCGCCGATGTTGGTGTAGCACTGATTGCTATCATGAATGCCGTAAGGATACAGAAAATGATAAAATAAAAGAATATGGAAGAAAAAGTTTATCTGGATAAGTTGGCAAAAAGAGACATCAAGCCGACGGCTATCAGACTTCTCATATTGAAAAGTATGATGGAAGCGGGGCGTGCCGTGTCTCAGCTTGATCTTGAAACGTTGCTGGATACGGTTGATAAATCGACTATATCCCGTACAATCACGCTTTTTTTGTCTCATCATCTGATACATAGCATAGACGACGGAAGCGGTTCGTGGAAGTATGCCGTTTGCGATGATTCCTGCAACTGTGTCCTGAAAGACCTGCATTCACATTTTTATTGCGAGAAATGCCATCGGACATTCTGTCTGGAAAAGATTCATATTCCGGTTATCGACTTACCGAAAGGATTCACTTTGCATAGTGTGAATTATGTAGTAAAGGGAGTGTGTGCGGAGTGCTCAAAAGTGTAGGATTAATTGCAGACAAGCAGTAATGGTAAAAGAAAAACACCGGAACTCGAACGGAAAAATATCGTTGAGTTCCGGTGTTTATTATATTAATGATACTGGTTAGTCAATATTGGGATTCAGAGAATGCCAGTCTTTGATTGCCGGGATGATCCCCATTTCAATCACTTCATCGCGAAGTTTGCACAGATGTTCGTAGCTCTTTTCCAGTTCTTCCTGTTCGGAAGGAGATCCGGCCACTTCTTTGTAAGTAACGCCATCTTTCGTAATGGAAGTTTCCATAGCCATCATGATGTGGTCGAATTTACCATTGGAAACATAAGTACCGGCAGGCCAGCGGAACGGTTGTCCACCCATTGCGGCAGCGATCATTTCGATAGAAAGATAAGCCGGGCTTTGGAAAGAAGAACGGCCACGAAGATCGATGATATGTTTGCCACCCTGTATGACACGTACTTTTAATGCTTCCCATTCTGTCAGCGGAAGACGGGTAGTTCCGATGAAATCAGTCAGCGGTTCGCCTTTTACTTTGGTAGTTGAGGCGAATACGGCCATCTGTTCTCCATGTCCGCCATACGTACGGCAGTTTTGAATGTCGGAAGCGGGAATATGGAAATATTTCACCAGTTCATTCTGCAGACGGGTGCTGTCCAGTGCTGCCAGTGTAGAAACCTGAGACGGTTTCAGACCGGAATAAAGCAGTGTGATTAATCCTGTGATATCAGCAGGGTTAAAGATGACAACGATATGTTTTACATTCGGACAGTATTGGCGGACATCTTTACCGAACTGAGCGGCAATTTCAGCATTTCCTTTCAACAAGTCTTCACGGGTCATGCCTGCTTTGCGGGCTGCACCACCGGAAGATACGATATAAGAGGCTCCTGTCAATGCTTCTTTGATATCGGAAGTATAAGTCAGATTCACGCCTTCGAAACCGCAGTGATATAATTCTTCTGCCACGCCTTCCAGAGCGGGTGCGAAAGGATCATATAGACAAATATTCGGAGTGAGTTTCATCATCATAGCTGTTTGAGCCATATTGGAGCCGATCATTCCGGCTGCTCCTACAATCGTAAGTTTCTCGTTGGTTAAAAATTCCATAATTATATATGTTTAAAGATGAATAATCTATTCTTGCTTATTACCGCTACAAAGATAACGACTTAATCGGATGATTGTTCATTGAAAATAGTTTTGTTTGATAACGAAAAGTTATACCTGTCTGATGAAAGGGATGTGCCTAAAATAGATTATCTTTGCTCATTATATAATAAATAGATAAAAGTATGAGTATCGAATTAGGAAAATTCAACCAACTCGAAGTGGTAAAGGAAGTCGATTTCGGTTTGTATCTCGACGGAGGAGATGAAGGTGAAATCCTGCTGCCCACCCGTTATGTACCCGAAGACTGTAAGGTAGGGGATATGTTGAATGTATTTCTTTATCTGGATATTGACGAAAGACTGATTGCCACGACACTGACTCCGTTGGTGCAGGTAGGGCAGTTCGCCTGTCTCGAAGTCTCTTGGGTGAACCAGTTCGGGGCATTCCTCAACTGGGGATTGATGAAAGACTTATTTGTACCTTTCAGTGAGCAGAAGATGAAAATGCAGGTGGGAAGATCCTACGTGGTCCATGCTCATGTGGATGAGGAAAGTTATCGTATTGTAGCTTCGGCGAAGGTAGAACGCTACCTGTCGAAAGATATGCCCGATTATGCTCCGGGTGCGGAAGTGGATATTCTGATCTGGCAGAAGACGGACTTGGGTTTCAAAGCGATTATAGACAATAAGTATAGCGGATTGCTGTATGAAAATGAAATATTCCGTGCATTGGAGACCGGTATGCAGATGAAGGCGTTTGTGAAACAGGTACGCGAAGATGGTAAGGTGGACCTGATACTTCAGAAACCGGGATTTGAGAAAGTCGATGATTTCTCGAAGACACTGTTGGAGTATATTCGGGAACATGGCGGACGGATCAATCTGAACGATAAAAGTCCTGCGGAAGATATTTACGATACCTTTGGTGTCAGCAAGAAAACTTTTAAGAAAGGTGTAGGTGACTTGTATAAGAAACGATTGATTTCTTTGCATGAGAACGGCATCACTTTGGCAGAATCCTAAACAGAATAGGGAAATCCCTATGCAGGAATAGAGAGAATCATTGGGGTGGGGAGTTTTCTCACCCTATTTTTGTGATATCAGTTAAAGATAATAATTTTAAAAACAGATAAGCTATGCGTAAGATAATAATAAGTTTCTGTATTTTGCTCGCTGCCCTTTCTTTAAAAGCGCAGCCTGTCAGCGGAATCCGGATTGATGGTGGAGATACTCCGATTCTTGTTTATTTTGGCGGAAGGCAGATGTGTTATCCTACTACTACTTGTTTCGTTGCCAATCTGAAACCGGGAAATTATACTATTGAAGTGTACGCTTCCCGCCCGACTCGTCCGGGAGAACGTGTATGGAAAGGAGAACGGTTGTATAATGACCGTGTTTACTTTAACGGAAACGAAGTAAAAGATATCATTGTAGAAGAACGTGGAGATATCCGTCCGGGCAGACCCGGAAGACCGGGAACCGGTCAGGGTGGACACCGTCCGGACTATAACCGCTACGATAGAGTGATGAATGACCAACTTTTCAAGAAGTTCTTTGATAGTGTGAAGAATGAGCCTTTTGAAAAAGATCGTATGGGGTTGATTACAACTGCATTGGCGAACTCTGATTTTACATCGGAGCAGTGTCTTCAACTGGTGAAATTCTATACCTTTGATAATGAACGGCTGAAGATTATGAAAATGATGTATCCCAATATTGTAGATAAAGAGGCTTTCTTTACAGTGATCGGTACTCTTACATTCTCCAGTAACAAGACCAAAATGAACGATTTCATCAAGGAATACGAAGGACGCTGATCATACATTAGTTCACTAAAACGATACAGTTATGAAAAATATACATATAATCCTGTTTTTCACGTTGTGGGTAATACTCGGTAGCTGTTCTACTTATTACGTATCCAACAAGCAAGTGATGGAGGTTCAGCAGGGAATGTCCCGGCAGAATGTAGAAAAAATCTTGGGTAAACCGGATTACAGACGTTTTGACGGAGGTGGCGAGGAATGGGAGTACCACCGGATTTCTTCAGTGCTTTACGGCAACTCGATCAAGATTATTGTATATTTTGCAGATGGAAGAGTTACGGGTATGGATACCTTTAATGGTGATGAAATACTTCTTCCGCCGCCTCCGGTTGTGATGTCTCCTTCCGTTGTTGTAACCAATACGGATCCGGTTCGTCCGCCACGCTATGAAGAAAGTCCCCGTCGCAGAACACTTATGATGCGTGATGAGTTTGATCGTTTTCTTAGTGATTTCCGGATGGTGATCATGTCTGATGAGCAGATTAAATATATAGATGACGTTTTGTTGGATTGCAATTTTACTTCTGCCCAATGCGGAAAGATCATTGATCAGATAAGTGGTTCGGATGCCCAGATGACTGTGATGAAACGTATGTATCCGCAAATTGTGGATAAAGAAAATTTTGCTTCGGTCGTCAATAAGCTCTTTTCGTCTTTTGACCGTGACAAGATGAAGGAATATATCCAGGCTTACCACGGTGACCAACGACCGGGAGACGTAGGATATGTACGGCCCAGAGCTATGAGTTCAGCCGATTTTGACCGTTTCTTCAATGAATATAGAGGTAAATCTTTTGAGTCTGACCGTACCAGGATGCTGGATGAAGTTGTACCTCCTTCGGGATTCACTTGTGCCCAATGCCGTAAATTGGTGGATATGTGTACTTTTCAGACAGATAAAAAGAATATGATAAAGAAACTTTATCCGAAAATCGCAGATAAGAAGAACTTCTCCATACTGACGGATGTTTTCACTTTTGAGATGGACAAAAGAGAGATGAGGGAGTTTGCGGAATCTTACGATAGCGGACGTAACTAAAAAAGAATGAAACCATGAAAAGAATTCTATTTATATTGTTAGTCGTGACTGCCAGTACCACTGTAATGGCGGGAATGAGTACCAGCAAGGTACGTAAGGAGACACGTTTCCTTACTGATAAGATGGCATACGAACTGGACCTGAATAATCCCCAATATAATGACGTGTATGAGATTAACTATGATTTCATTTATTCGCTTCGTAATATTATGGATTATGTAGTACGGGGTGATGAGTGGGCATTGGATGATTACTATGAAGCGCTGGATATTCGCAACGATGATCTTCGTTGGGTGTTGAGCGATGTGCAATACCGCAGATTCTTGGGAGCTGAGTATTTCTATCGTCCGATTTATGTCACCGGGGGAAGATGGAATTTCCGGATTTATATCAATTATCCGAATCGTAGTTTATTCTATTTTGGTGTACCTTATCATTATCGGACTTACTGTGGTGCACATTATCGTCCGCATATTCATCATGTGAGTTATTATCGGGGAAGATATAATAATCTTGTGCACTATCCTACGCCATATCGGGTAAGAGATCAGCGGGTATTCCATTCTTATCGTCGTTCAGACTTCGGTTCTGTACGTTTCCGTCCGAACACTTCTGTTCGTCCGCATAATGCACCTACCCGACCGGGGACTTCGGGACGTCCGGGAACAACGTCACGGCCTAATACATCAGGACGTCCGGGAAATACTTCCCGTCCTCGTCCTGAAACGGACCATAGACCGTCCACTTCAGGCAGACCATCTACATCGGGCAGGCCGTCCACTTCCGGAAGACCTTCCAACTCTGAAAGACCTTCGGTCAATGAACGACCGTCTATTCCAAGCAGACCGTCCACTCCGGGCAGAAATGATAAACCGAATAAGGAAGTAACTCCGGGCAGAGGCCACAACAGAGGTGAAGGAGATCGTCATTCAGGAAGTCGTCCGGGAACGAGTACAAGTACTCCGAATTCTAATCGTCGTCCGGAAACGAATTTAGGGTCTTCGAATTCCAGTCGCCGTCCGACAAGTAGTGGTACGAGCACAAACCGTGGCAGCAGCTCCGGTAGGAACAGCAATTCCGGCAGTAGTTCCAGCAGAGGGAACGTATCCGGCAGATCAACAGAAAGAAGCTCATCTTCAGAAAGTTCGAGAAGCAACAGCAACCGAGGTTCTTCTTCCCGTTCTTCAGAAAGAGGAAGCAGCTCAAGAAGATAAAACCTATTCCTTTATTAATAAATTATTGCTCCTCAGCGGTAGGAGAACTGGACTCCGGCGTTTCGCCGACTAGACTATTCAGGGCGTCGCCCGTAACTTGGATATCGGGGCGGATACTATCCGCCTCGATTTCACTTATTAACCCTTTCTTGGCGAGGCGTCCGGCAATCAGCTTATAATAGCCTTCCATATTCTCTTTCAACCGTCCGTTTTCCGCAAAGGAACTGCGGAAGTGTTTAGGCTTCGGGATAATAGAAGCCAGAAAAATACTTTCTTCGGTCGTGAGTTGCGAAGGGCGTTTGTTGAAATAATAGGCAGAGGCTTCCTGAATACCATAAACCAGCGGTCCCCATTCGGCTATGTTCAGATAAACTTCATACATACGTTCTTTAGAAGTCAGCCTTTCTGTCTCTATCAGCCATACGATGAGCGCTTCTTCCAATTTGCGGGCAAAGTTCTTGTTCCGGTTGAGAAATACGTTTTTTACCAGCTGCATGGTAATTGTGCTGCCTCCTCTGGCGAAACGTTCGACTTGCAGATCGTAAATCAAAGCTTCACGCATCGCATCAGGCAAAAAGCCCTTGTGGTAGAAAAAAGCTCCGTCCTCACTTTGCATGACAGACATTCGCAGCAATGGAGAAATGCTGTCCAAAGGAGTAAAATGTTCCCATGAAGGTCCGACAGGAAATGTTCTGACCGGTACTCCGTTTTCATAGGCGGTATAGACAAACTCTTCACTCATTTTTGAAAGAGATGTTGCACCATATTCTATTATCCGAAAATCTTTTTCTTTCAATTCGGACTCAAACTTAAGGCTGTCTAGTCGGGCAAAATCGATATCTAACAGAAAATGATAAGCCAGCTCACCACTTGTTTTTATACCTTCCAGATTGCTGAATAAGCCTTTGGGCAAAGAACTGAATAGTTCGTCGGCCGGAAACCATGATTTATCTGTGGCAGCAGTGAAGTGCCATTGATTTTCATTCTTTTCTGCCCGCAGATAAGGATGAAATTTTATTTGGTTGAATAATACCGTCGTCGTACTGTCCAGTTCCAGCGTTTGCTTGCCGATATTCATCTGATACGTGAGTTGTCCGCGATCCAGATGGATCACTTCGGGAGAGAGTGCTTTGTGAAATACATCAAGTCCGCTTACTTTCGCCGTACCGTCAAGTTGCAGTTGGTTTTCGGTACGATTTTCTTTAGTCATACTATAATATAAGGTATCGAAAGTAACTTCTGCTCCAAAACGGCGGTTGATATACGGTAGTGAAACTTTCTTTTGCTCTGTGGCAAAAAGTTCTGCCTGCAGGGTATGTACCTTTCTGTTCAACTCTCCTGCTGCTTTCCATTGTTGAGTCAGCGTATCTTCTTTTATCTTGATGGTGGACTGAAAGCGATTGTTTTCGATTGTAAAGGTGGGGATATTGACTGTTACGAAATTGCTGTCTTTCCGTTCGGTTATATTAAGTTGAGTCAGTTGACCGTTTTCGGGGAAGAAACCATATATTAAGTTTAATATTCGGTTGATGCGATGGGCGTAATTGGTTTCTATGACCGGCTCTGTGGTTGCTTCCGGGTGGTGTCCGGAGAATAGAAAATCATAGTTGGCTGCACTGTCCCGTTTGATAAAAGCGATTGCCAGTCCATTCATGTGGACGTTGCGGACTTCAATATTTCCTTTCAGCAGTTTCCAAAAATTCAGTCTGACATTGACAGATTGTAGTGTAAGAAGGGTATCCCGTTGGTCGGGAACGATGGAAAGCCCTTGCAGAGTAATTTCGCTACATCCCTTCATCTGTAGATTCTGATAATGAATTTGCAGTCCGTATGTTTGTTCGATATGAGTCGTACGCTTGTTAGTTATGCTTTGCAGAAGCATATTGCGGCTCAAATAGATACTGATAAGGCAGATAAACAAGCCTCCTCCGATTGATAGAAGAAGAATACTTTTTTTGCTGTTCTTTTTCATCTTTTGCCTTTAATAAGTTATTGGCTGCAAAGGTAGATAATATTCTGTTCAACAAGATATAAGCAGTCTTTTTTTATTAGTGTGTCCGCTTATGAGCGTACAACTGTTCATTTTCGTACATCTCAATTTTTCTTCTTTGCGCTGACTATTAAGTATTTATCTTTTTGGCATGCCCATTGCATTTATATATTCGAAGGCGGGCAACAAAAGAAATGAAAAAAAGTTCAGATAGTTGCAACCATTCCATATAGACGTTCCGTCTAATAAACAGAAGAACAAAAAAAGAAAGTTGAACTAATAAAAAATATACAATTATGAAAACTACAGTATTATTCAGAATGATGGTTTTAGTGGCAATGGTAGTTGCCGGTATCGCCAATACAGAGTTGAAAGCACAGGACAATAACTTCATTACTAATGAAGAGAAAGTAGATGATCTTGTTGTTTCGAAGGTGATTTACAGACTGGATGGTTCTCTCTATCGTCACATGAAATATGATTTTACTTATGATGATCAAAAGAGAGTAACAGCTAAAGAAGCTTTCAAGTGGGATTCATCCACTGAAAAATGGATTCCGTATTTCAAGATCGATTATACTTATTCTTCTAATGAAATCACATTGGTATATGCACGTTGGAATAATTCTCACAGAGCTTATGATGATTCTGTAGAAAAGAGTGTTTATGAACTGAATGATGCTAATATGCCGATCGCGTATATGAACTACAAGTGGAATGACTATAAATGGATTGAAGAATCAGCCGGCAACTGGGCTATGAATATACAGACTCCGGTAACAGATGAAGCAGACTTGCTGCTTGCCGGAAGATAACAATACCGGGGATTGTGAAATTCTCTTTCTCTCTTAAGGTTTTAACAAACGAAAACGGTGGATTACCCAAACGAGGGAATCCGCCGTTTTTATTGTATCTGTCTGAAAGTGGTGCTGTTTACTAGGTTGTTCTATTTAATGAGCGGCAGATATTCTCCATATCCTTCTTCTTTCATTTTTTCTTTCGGGATAAAACGCAGCGAAGCACTATTGATACAATACCGCAATCCGCCTTTGTCCTTTGGCCCGTCTGTAAATACATGTCCTAAATGCGCATCTCCTGTCTTGCTGCGTACTTCTGTCCGTATCATTCCGTGAGTAGTATCTTTCTTCTCTGCGATCAGCTCTTTCTGAATCGGTTTGGAAAAACTGGGCCATCCACAACCAGAATCAAATTTGTCTGTGGAAACAAACAACGGTTCTCCGGTAGTGATATCTACATAAATGCCGGGGCGGTGTTCATTCCAGAACTCATTATGGAAAGCCGGCTCTGTGGCATTTTTCTGAGTCACTGCATACTGTTCGGCAGATAATTTCTTACGGAGAGTGGCATCGTCCGGTTTTTGATAAGTTGGGGGCTTGGGAGCATTCGCTTTTCGTGCCATTTCAAATAAAGCCGGATTGATATGGCAATATCCGCCCGGATTCTTATCCAGATAATCCTGGTGATAGACTTCTGCCGGATAAAAGTTTGTCAACGGCTCCACTTCAACGGCAATCGGTTTGTTGTATTGAGTGGCTAATGCCTGGATCGCCTGATTGATGGTGGAGAGATCGGCTTTATTGATATAATATATACCGGTTCTGTACTGTGTACCACGATCGTTCCCCTGTCGGTTGAGGCTGGTCGGATCGATTGTCTGAAAATAGAGGTTGAGCAATAAACTCAGATTTACTTCTTCCGGATCATAAACAACCTTCACTGTTTCGGCAGCATTTGTCTTGCCCGAACACACCTGTTCATAACTGGGATTGGCAACGGTGCTGTTGGCATATCCCACCTGAGTACTTTCTACTCCTCTGATTTGTTTCAGGAAGTGTTCGGTTCCCCAAAAACATCCTCCTGCAAAATAAATTTCCGCTTGACTTTTCATTGGTTTTGCAATTCCTAAAAATACATTACTAATTGTTAGAATCACTGCGATGATTATATGTTTCATAACTGTTGGTTCTTTCTATAGTAACGGATGAACCGGTGGATATGTTTTAGAAATCTCTTACATAAATAACAAGTGCTTTTGGGGAAGTTTGAAAACATGAGTAAATCCTTAAAAATAGAATACGTTTCCGATGTATTCTATTTTTAAGGATTTTGATAAATAGCTGGAAATCTGTTCTATTCTATGATTTCTCCTTTGTAGAAATCCAGTATTTTAGTACGGAATAGATAATCGTATTTAGCTTGCAGTTTATCCGACAGTGCTTTGGTCAGGTTTAGTTTCGCTTCATTGTATTCCACAAAAGTAGCTTTACCGTTATTGAATTTTTCGCTCATCAACCGAAAAGATTCTTCGTTGGCTTTCACTGCAACTTCGCTGGAGTTATATTTACTTTCTGCAGCTACTGCATTATACCAGGCTTGCTGGATTTCTTTATAAAGTACTTTCTTGGCGTTATCCAGCTGCAGACTCATATTAAGATGTCTCAGACGTGCAGTGCGGACACGATTTCGGGTAGTAAATCTGTTAAATATAGGAACACTAAGACTGAGACCTAAGCTCTTGTTACGATTGTCTTTCATTTGCTGTCCGAAAGTGGGGGTTAGAGCCGAAGAATAACTTGTGCCCCAGTTGCCTCCTAAATTGAGTTGTGGGTAAAAACCGCTTTGTGCAATGCGAATACTTTTTTCGCTTCCGGACAATCGGTACTGAGCAGCTTGAATTTCCGGTTTTGAAGTAAGTGCATACTGGTAAATTTCGTCTGGCGGTGTCAATGGATTAAGAATAAATGTCGTATCAGCATTTTGGATGGAGAATAGCCGGGGAGTTTCTAATTCTAGCAACTGGCTTAAATCAAGGAGTGCTATCTGATAATTATTATCAGCTTGGGTTGCATATAACTTGTCTTGGGCAACACGTGCCATACCTTCTGCCACTTCCGCAGGAGATGCTTTCCCTACCTCTTGCAGACGGGCAATCCGATCTGCCTGTTCTTTGCTTAGCTTGGTCTGGTTGATAGCGACTTGTCTCAACTCTTGGTTCAATAGTACTTGCAGATAGGCGGAAGCGACTTGGATAGCGATATCATCTTTGGCTTTATTCAAATCAGCTACGGCTGCCTTGAAATTTAGTTTGGCAAGCGCATATTGATTAGGTAATTCGAAACCTGTAAACAATGGGATGCTGGCGGAGAGTGATACGTTTGTACCGTAATTGTATGTATTTTTATATACCTGAAATTCTTTTCCATCAGCGTCTTTTTCGGTAACTCCACTACGTCCCCATGCCCAATTCTCTCCGGCGGAACCGTTGAGGGACGGTAGCCGTGCCCACTTTGCCGAGCTAACTTCAACAGCGCTTTGTTCTACTTCATTGGCAGATTGTCGTACAGTGATATTATGTTCAATGGCGTAATCGATACATTGGCGTAATGTATAATTTTTTAATAGTACTTCGGATTCCTGTGCAGAAACTATCATAGCTCCGGTCAAAAGTATGAATGCTAATTTTATTCTCATTGTTATAGTCGAAGTTTAGTTATTTATCTTTTTTCTCAGCACCGCGTAACTTGGTCTGAGCGGTTACACCTTTTTTTATCTCAATCTTGATACCGTCACTCATTCCGGTAGTCACCTGTGTACGTTCGAATTTCTGTTGTGGTACGGAGTCCGTCATGATATATACAAACGTAGAGTCACCGCTGAACTCAATCGTACTTTCGGGTACTGCCAGTACTTTGCTGGCACGCTGGAGCACAATCTCTGCATTGGCAGAATAGCCGGAACGAATCTGCACGGTATCCGGAACTGTGATAGCAGCTTTGATTTCAAATTGATTGGCTCCGTTGGTTTCTACTCCTTTCGGTGAAATATATTCGAGAATAGCATCAAAAGTCAGATTCTGTAAAGCTCCGATCGTCAGTTTAATCGGCATTCCCTCATGGATGCGACCCACTTCGGTTTCGTCAATATTGCCCCTGAAAATCAGATCGTTCATGTTTGCTACCGTAGCAATGGTAGTACCGTCGTTGAATGTATTACTCATGATTACGGAGTTACCGGCTTTCACTGGTACGTCCAGAATTAATCCGTCAATAGTAGAGCGGATCATGGTGCTACTGAATGAAGCACTGTTTTTAGTGATTCCTTCTTTTATAATTTCCAGATTATCTTTGGCAGTCTGATTCTCTTCCCGTGCCTGCTTTACCGCTACTTCTCCTTTTTCGTAATCTTCACGACTGATAAGCTGATCTTCATATAACTTCTTGATACGGGTAAAGTCTGTTTCGGCCTGCTTTGCATTGATCTCTGCTAGGCGGACACGACTTTCTGCAGAGTTCAGTTGTCCGAGTTCGGGAATTACTTTGACTTTGGCGATTACTTCCCCCTTTTTTACGCTCTGTCCCGCTTCTTTGAATACCTCGTCTACAATACCGGAAATCTGAGGCTTGATTAAAATTTCATCTCTCGGCTCTACCTTTCCGGTGGCTACTGTAGTCTTTTCAAGGTCCGTGACTTCTGCTGCCAGTGTTTCATATACGATCACTTTAGGCTTGGATTTCTGATAAAGAAATACGAACGTTCCGACAAGGATTATGGCAATAATTACCAATAATGTGATTTTCAGATACTTTTTCATCTTGAATATATATGTTTAATTTTTAATTCTTCATTTAACTCTCAACTTTCCACTTCTACTCATCTCTGATCGCTTCAATCGGTTTGATAGCCATCGCACGGTAAGCAGGTGCCAGTCCTGCCAACATACCTAATGCGATCAGCAGGGCGCAGGTTCCGACTGCTAATCCGAAGCTGACCTGGAAATGGGCATCTCCTCCGTTGGAGTTCGCTCCCATCTCAACCAGTTGCAGCACCATGACAGCGAAAGAAATTCCGAACATGCCGGCGATGGTTGTCAAGACCATGCTTTCAGATAAGATTTGCTGCAGGATGTCTTTGGGGCGTGCACCGATGGCACGACGTATGCCGATTTCTGTAGTGCGTTCTTTCACTGTCACCATCATGATATTCGATACACCGATGGCGCCTGCCAGCAAGGTACCCAAACCTACCATCCAGATCAGAATATGGATACCGGTGAATAAGTTGTCTACCATGGAAAACATAGCCTCAGCGTTCAGATACATAAGCGCCTGCTTGTCATTAGGGGCAATATAGTGTGCTGCCTTGATGATTTCTTCCATCTGGGGTTGTACATCGGAAACCTTTACGCCCCGTTTGACGGTGAAGCAGATTACATCAATTTGTCCGCCCAGATTATAAGTTTGCTGCATGGTGGTGAATGGAAGGGTGACAGCTTCCGAGGCACGTCCCTGTATGTTCATATCTCCTTCGGAAGAAGACATGCCGATGACTTGATAATAGATGCCGTCTACCCGTACATATTTACCACACGGGTCTTCTCCCGGTTTGAACAGGCTTTCGTAAACACGCTTGCCAATAACGCAGACCTTACGCGCTTCACGGATATCTACGTCGTTGATAAAACGCCCGTATGCCATTTCCTGTGATTCGATATGGAGATAGTCGGGATATAATCCTTTCACACTGCAATCGTATTTCTTGTCTCCATAAATAGCGTTGGATCCCCAACGGGCAACGGAAGGGGTGATGACTTCCACATCCTTTACCTGCGAGCGGAGGCGTTCGATGTCGATGGCTTCCAGATCCCACCAGCGTCCTTTACGAAATCCTTTGTAGGCTTCTCCCGTTTTTTGGGCGGCAAGGAAGCCGGAGTTGGTGGCAAATCCCTCAAAGTTCTTTTGCATCATATCCTGCAATCCCTGTCCGCCGCCGATAAGCGCCACGAGCATGAAGATTCCCCAGAATACGCCGAATGCCGTCAGCAGGCTTCTCGTTTTATTTCTTGTGATGGTGATGAGGATTTCCTCACAAGTATCTATGTCTATTCTCATAATCTTTAATCGGCTCTAAGTGCTTCGATCGGCCGGATGCTGACTGCCTTGCGGGCAGGGAACAATCCGGCTAATGTTCCGGCTATTACTAATGTGAGTGTAGCTTGGATGGCAATTCCTATGTCGACCGTTGGATTCAGGAATACCGTTTCGGACCATATACCGTTGTCCATAGTCTGGTTTCCGAAGGCATTGTTCATCCATTCGGTGGCTCCGATACCTGCAACCATACCTATATATCCGAATATGGTGGTAATCGTGACGCTCTCTACGATAATCAGCCAAAGGATAGAAAGCGGTTTGGCTCCGAGCGCTTTGCGGATGCCAAATTCTCGGGTACGCTCTTTAACGGTAATCAGCATAATGTTCGAAACTCCGACAATTCCGCTTAATAAGGTGAAAATACCAATCACCCAAATAGCTATACGAAGCATTGCCGATCCTTGCTGTTGCTGCAGATAATTGGTGAAACGGTTCCATATCCAGATGGCGCTATGGTCGGTCGGGTCAAAACGCTGGTTGGCGCCGATCACTTTACGGTAGTGGGCTTCGAATTCCTCGTTAGACTCTATTGTTTCCAAATTCTTGGTGGTCATGATGAGGTTATTCAGCTTGTCTCCTTTATTATAAATCGTTTGCAGGGTTGTGAACGGAAGATAAGCGTCGCTGTCTCCGCTGTCACCTTTGTCATTGTACAGTCCTACTACCTGATAGACAACATTACCCGCATTCACGAATTGTCCGATGGGATCGGTATGTGTTTTGTCGAACAGGATTTCGGCAGTCTTTTTGTGGAGCACAATTACTTTCCGTCGTTCTTTAATGTCGATTTCGTTAATGAAACGTCCCTTAAAGAGTTTTACTACTTCCACTTCCGTATGGTTGGGATATACTCCGGAAAGATTCAGGTTGACATATTCCGGTCCGAAGCTAAGGTTCACACCTCCCTGATATAAGGTTGCTCCGGCCTTGATGACATGATCCGGAAAATTCTTATTGGTCGTATTCAAGTCTTTGTTATCCAGTCGTATCCGCCTTCCTTCCTTCAGACCGTCGTATGATTTGCTGGTCCACCCCGGAAAAATCTTGATGGAGTTCATGGCCCGTTCCGAAGCCGACTGTTCGAACGCGTGAATCAGCCCGTTGCCGGCTCCCAGCAGGACGATGAGCATAAATATTCCCCATGCGACGGCAAATCCGGTGAGAAAAGTCCTCAACTTATTGCGTTTGATGGTACTATATATTTCTTGCCAAATATCAATCATATTTTAAGTAATAAGTTATAAGTAATAGGTTATAAGTAATAGGTAATAGGTATTAGGCTGCGCTGTGACCGCATGGAATTAATACTTAATACTTATTACCTATTACTTATTTCATAATTCCGTTTTGGCCGAATGGAGAGGCGTCGTGGTCGAGGTTCTCTTCAATCCGTTCGATAATACCATCTTTGATATGGATGATCTTGTCCGTTTGGTTGGCAACACCGCTTTCGTGGGTTACGACGACGATGGTCATTCCCATTCGATGCAAGTCTTTCAATATTTGCATTACTTCTACGGAAGTTTTGCTGTCCAGAGCGCCTGTCGGTTCGTCGGCAAGGATGATCTGCGGCTGGGTGATTAATGCGCGGGCGATGGCTACACGTTGTTTCTGACCGCCACTCATCTCATTTGGCATGTGGTGTGCCCACTCCTTTAGTCCCAGCCGGTCGAGATATTCCAGAGCGAGTGCATTTCGCTTTTTGCGGCTTACACCTTGATAAAATAAGGGAAGTGCCACGTTTTCTACGGCATCCTTGAATGATATCAGGTTGAATGACTGGAAAATAAATCCGATCATACGGTTTCGATACTCGGCAGCTTTCGTTTCGCTCAAGTCCTTGATAAGTACGTTGTTCAGATAATAATCCCCGGTATCGTAGTTATCGAGTATTCCTAATATGTTTAGTAAAGTAGATTTGCCCGAACCCGAAGCTCCCATGATGGAAACGAACTCACCTCGCTGAATGTCGAGATTGATGCCCTTGAGTACATGGAGAGGTGCTCCGTTGTTGTAGGTCTTGTTAATGTCTGTTAGTTTTATCACAATTTCCCTTATTAAGTTTCTTTTTTCTTTTTATTTTTCACTATTAGACGCATGAAAGATACGAAAAGTTGCAAACAGAGTGAACTTTTTTGAAAAAACATTTTGTAGACTCAATCTTCTTTACGTAATTTGTGTGCAGTAAACTTTATAATTAACTAACCCTTTTAAATAAAGTATCATGAATTCAAACATGGAGAAACCCTACGTAGTAGGTATTGACATAGGCGGAACAAACACCGTCTTTGGGATTGTAGACGCACGCGGAACTATTATTGCCAGTAGCTCGATTAAAACAGCCGGCTATCCGACTGCTGCAGAATATGCTGACGAAGTATGCAAAAACTTGCTTCCGTTGATCATCGCTAATGGTGGTGTAGATAAGATCAGAGGTATCGGTGTCGGTGCTCCTAATGGTAACTATTATACCGGAACTATTGAATTTGCTCCGAACTTGCCTTGGAAAGGAATTCTTCCGTTGGCTGCTATGTTTGAAGAAAGACTGGGTATTCCTACTGCTTTGACCAATGATGCTAATGCTGCTGCTATCGGTGAAATGACTTACGGAGCTGCCCGTGGTATGAAAGATTTTATTATGATCACTCTGGGTACAGGTGTAGGTAGCGGTATCGTTATCAACGGTCAGATGGTTTATGGTCATGACGGTTTTGCCGGAGAATTGGGCCACGTAATTGCACGTCGTGACGGTCGTGTTTGTGGTTGCGGTCGTAAAGGCTGTCTGGAAACTTACTGTTCGGCTACCGGTGTAGCTCGTACAGCTCGTGAATTCCTGGCTGCTCGTACTGATGCAAGCTTGCTTCGTAATATTCCTGCTGAAAACATCACTTCAAAAGATGTATATGATGCAGCTGTACAAGGTGATAAACTGGCACAGGAAATCTTCGAATTTACAGGTAATATTTTAGGTGAGGCTTTGGCAGACGCTATTGCATTCTCCAGCCCTGAAGCAATTGTATTGTTCGGTGGTTTGGCTAAGTCGGGTGATTATATTATGAAGCCGATTCAGAAAGCAATCGATGACAATATCCTGAATATCTACAAAGGCAAGACTAAATTGCTTGTTTCCGAACTGAAAGATTCTGATGCTGCTGTACTGGGTGCCAGTGCTTTGGCTTGGGAATTGAAAGATCTGAAAGAATAATATCATTTTTTTAATAATAAAGGTAATTGGATCCCCGGGGGCGTTGAGTTTCCGGGGATTTTTTGTATGTGTTGTTTCTCAAAAGTTGTATCTACAGGAAATAAAACTGGATATTCTGTAGTTTTTTGCGTTATATTGCGTCTAATGTATAGACGATTAATCAAAATAAGATGAAAAAATTGGAAATAGAGTTTGAGCAAGTTGTGAAGCAATATAAAAATACAATTTACACTGTATGTTTTATGTTCTCTAAAGACTCCCGGGAAGTGAACGATCTTTTTCAGGACGTGTTAGTTAATCTTTGGAAAGGTTTCGATACATTCAAAGGAGAAAGTAATATAGGAACATGGATATGGCGTGTAAGTCTCAATACTTGCATTTCATCAGACAGGAAAAAGAAGATTGTTTCTGTACCTCTGATTATGGGGATTGATCTGTTTGAAGATAGGGACGAAGATACAACACAGATAAAGATGTTGTATAACAGAATTAGTCGCCTGAAACATTTCGATAGGGCGATAGTGCTATTATGGCTTGAGAATTTCAGTTATGAGGAAATTGCAGCTATTGTAGGAATTTCTGTGAAGAATGTTTCCGTTCGCTTATTTAGAATTAAAGAAGAATTAAAAAAAATGTCTAACAACTAGAAAATATATGGGTATGGAAGAATATATAGATACGATTGAACTTAAACAAATGAAAGAACAGATAGCTATTCTTAACAGCAAGTTGGATGCGGAGGTCGTTGTTAATGAGAAGTTGTTACGTAAGGTTATTAAAAATAAGGTGTCGGGAATGAATCGGTATGTAGGGATTATGAATTCATTGGCATTATTACTTATTCCGTTTTATATTTGGGCATGTCCTTATTTGGGAATATCATGGTGGTTTTGTAGTGTGTTTTGTTTGTTCCTGTTTATAGCAGTTATGCACGGCTATTTTACGCATAAACGATTACGAACAAATGATTTAATGAGTGAGGATTTACTGGTGGTAGCTCGAAAGTTGATGGAAATAAAATCCCGTTATTCCATTTGGCGTAAATTTAGTATTCCATTTATTATTATACTTTTGTGTTGGCTCTTTATTGAACTGCAATTGGCAGGAAATAGCAATATTATAATTTTTTGTGTTAGTCTTATTTTTTCATTTAGGGAGGGATATAAACAGTATCACATGATGCAGCGCAAATTGGATGAAATTCAGCAGGAGATAGATGAAATTATGAAAGAGTGATCATTTCAGAAAGCAAAGGTTGGAAAATTATTATCAGGACATTTTATGCATTTAGGATTTCAATAAAACTTCTTCAACTCCAATAACTCTATGAATACGCGATAGATTTTGTTTTTAGGATTCTTGATGTGTTTGTGAAAATTCTGTTTGACTATTGTTTTGTTCGTTTTGTCGATGATGTTTTGTCTTTTTGTTCGGTGATGTAATTGTTTGTTGGATGATATGATATTTGTAGACTGTTGGGGATATGAGATGAAATAGAAATAAAATCCCTTGGAAATAGATAAAATTGCAATGTATAGCAAGTAAGATGAACTTGGTTTTAAAGGAAGCTTCCGTTCCTTTAAAACCAACGCCTCGTTCCTTTAAAACCAAAACCACTTTTTAATCCTTTGAAAACTTGCATATTGCTTTGGTTTTATGCAGAAAAACAGTTGTATATTGCATATTTATAGGTGATTTTATGCAATAATTTGTCTGAAACACAGATTTTTTCTCTGTTTATTAATAATGTAAATCTTAAAAATGGGACATTGAATTCCGCTTTCTCTATTGTTGCCAATCGAACAATATAGACTTTTGCGATGATGACACTATCCTGATCACATACTGTCAGTATCCGGTAGGTATGGTAACACTATACCAGTAGGATGGTGTCACTATGTTCAAACGCTCGTTATGACAAAAGTATGGAAGAGAAAGACTTGAAATAAAAAAGAGGAAATCCCGTTGCCGGAACTTCCTCTTTTTTATTTCGAATCTCAGAGTTCAGCTTAGTTGTTAACTCTTTTTTCTTTGATTCTAGCTTTCTTACCAGTAAGAGCGCGCAGGTAATACAATTTAGCGCGACGAACTTTACCTACCTTGTTCACTTCGATGCTATCGATAGCCGGTGATTCGATTGGGAAAATTCTTTCTACGCCTATAGTTCCTGACATTTTACGTACAGTAAAACGTTTCTTGTCTCCGTGACCGGCGATTTTGATAACAACACCACGGTACAACTGTACACGTTCTTTGTTACCCTCGATGATACGATATGCTACTGTTACAGTGTCTCCTGCTTTGAAGCTCGGGTGCTGTTTACCGGTAGCAAATGCTTCTTCTGCAATTTTAATTAAATCCATTGTTGCTATTATTAAATTGTTTTATCGTTACAACGCAACATACCAAGTATCTCTTCTCTTGATAGCGATTGCGCGAAAGCGGTGCAAAGTAACGAATTATTTATCAGATAGCCAAATGTTTTGGAGAAAATGATCGGCTGTGAGCTGGTATCGAATGTTTTTGGGGTTACATCAAACAAATGTGGCAATAGATTTGTATCTTTATGATTGGGAATAGGAAAAAAGGCACTGCCGGGGAATGTGGAGAAGGGTTCACTTCTCTTTTGCAGCAGCCTTTATTGATCATTTTAAACAGTAAAAAATGGGGAATTTAATTTCATTTATGAAGAAGGTAGCCGACGGGCTACGGGAAAGTGGGAATTATGGGACCGCCCATATTTACAGGAGTAGCATGAGTGCAATCCTTGCATTCAATGAAAGCGGGAATCTGCCTTTCCGAAAAGTGACTCCGGAGTTTTTGAAAAGTTTTGAAGCGTATCTGCGTGGAAGAAATTGTAGCTGGAATACGGTTTCTACTTATATGCGTACGCTGAGAGCTGTGTACAATCGAGCAGTAGACCGACGCATTGCACCTTATGTACCGCATCATTTCCGGTATGTCTATACGGGGACACGTGCTGATAAAAAGCGTGCATTGGAAAAAGAGGATATGGAACGTCTTATGAAAGATATTCCGAAACAGCTGCACTCGGGAAACAGGGAATTGCAGCGTGCTCGTGGTTTTTTCATATTAATGTTTTTGCTGCGTGGTATGCCTTTCGTCGATCTTGCTTATCTGAAAAAACATGATATAGACGGAAATGTCCTTACTTATCGTCGGAGGAAAACAGGCAGAATGCTGACTGTGACTCTTTTGCCGGAAGCGGTGAAATTGATCAAACAGCATATGAATACCGATCCTGCTTCTCCTTATCTCTTTTCGTTGATTTCCAGCAAGGAAGGAACGGAGGAGGCATATAAGGAATACCAGTTGGCATTGCGCAACTTTAATTATCAGCTGATGATTCTGAAACAAGTGCTGGGACTGACTACGGATCTGAGTTCATATACAGCGCGTCACACATGGGCTACGATGGCTTATTATTGTGAGGTGCACCCCGGTGTCATTTCAGAAGCGATGGGACATTCATCTATCACTGTCACAGAGACTTATCTGAAACCTTTCAAGAATAAGAAAATTGATGAAGCGAATGTAATGGTCTTCTCTTCCTTTAGGAAGTCTTTCTCGGTAGGTAATTATTTGAATTAAAGCCTGTTACTTTGTAGGTAACGGGGAGATAATACGCTGCAAAGATGAACATATTTTGGAAAACATGCAAACAAAAAAGATATTTTTTCTGATAAACTACTAAAAAAAGGAAATACACCAAACAAAACTGCGGATTTTTTGTGAAGAACACACCATGCTCTCTTATTATTGCAAAAGATTTCCCTCCCCTCTGCTGCTATTCTAAAGCAGGGGTTAAATATATTTTGATACTTATGTTTCTTGTCTACCCTTCAGACGCTTCTTCAGAAGTAGCTACAGGCTGTTTCCCGTTACCTACAAAGTAACGGACAGGTATTATTTGAACTTAGTGTTTAATAATATATTATTAATGTAATTTTTAAGTAGTTATGAAGAAAAAATTTATTAGAGTGATGTTTTTCGGAACATTGGCGCTAACTACACTATCGTACGTAGGCTGCAAAGACTACGATGACGATATCGATCGGTTAGAGCAGAAAATTGCCGAAAATGCCAGCGCTATTGAGAAGATCAATAAACTGATTGATGGTGGCTCTGTTATTACTAAAGTCGAGAACATCGAAGGTGGTGTGAAAGTGACATTGAGTAATAATGATAGTTTTACTATAACCAATGGAACTGCCGGGAAAGATGGTGTTCAATGGACGATTGGCGATAACGGATTCTGGTATAAAAACGGAGATAAAACAACGTACAAGGCTATCGGTGAAGATGGTAAACCAGGAGCTGACGGCAAGCCGGGTGCTGATGGTAAGCCGGGAACTGGTACACCAGGAAAAGACGGCGATACTTATGTACCGGGTGAAGACGGATATTGGTACCTTAATGAAATAAAACCAGAAAACAAAACAGATAAAACTTGGATGGTTCCGGGCGTGGTTACTGTCGCTGATATGGGTGATTACTATATCTTTAGTAATATGAAGAATCAGGATGGTACAGTTGGTTCTGCTACTGTTTATAAACACTCTGCTACTTTCGTTTCTTCCTTGGTACACGTACCTTCTAATATTAATGCAGACCTAGGCGATGTTGTATTCCTGCCTGTTATCGCTTATGATAAAAACTCTACTACAGCAGCCCCTGTATATGAATACAATAGCAGCAATCAGCCATTGTATCGTACGTTGGTTAACGGATGGGCTGAATATGAATACAAATTGAATCCTGCCAGTGTAAATCCCCAATATTATACTGGAATATCATTTGTAGAGCAAACTGCTACAACCACTACCAGAGCGACAGAAATTGGACTGCCTTTGGCTCAAGTTGTAACTACTACAGACCGTGGTAAATTGGTTGTAAAAGCTTCTGCCGGTGATAACGCCAACAATCAGAATGCGTTCAAAATGTATAAAGATGATTCTGAAACAGGTACTGCTTACGACAATCCGGATGGCAAACCGATGAAAGAATCTACTAAATACGGTGAAGCTGGTAAAGTAAATATGCTTGCCTATATGGTTAAGAATACGAATGAACAACTTGGTGAGACTGCAAATATTAATGTAGTATCTGATTATGTTGCTACAAAACGTATGGTAGTTGAACAAGAAGAGACTGCTATTGGGCTGTCAGTGGGTGATGATCTATATGAAGATGCTACAGTGAAGGCTCCTGTTCTTCCTTTGTTGTCTGATATGTATAAGAAAGCAGAATCTGATGTGAATGGTTATCTGACGAAACTTCCTGTGAATTTGAAACTGAAGTATACTGAATCCTTGGATTTGAAACCATTGCTTACAGGTTTGGCAACAAAATTCCATACTAATACAGGTTTTGATGCAGATAAGAGTCAATATTTACTAACCGATCTTGGATTCGAAAATGTAACGTTTGAGTTTGAGAAGGTAAGTTTCATGGCAGGTGAAGTAGATCAGACAATGCGTTATCTGAATGTTGAAGGCAGTACAATCTCTGTAATCAATAAACAAGACGCTGCTATCGAACGTGAGGCTGTTCTGAAAGTTAAAATGAAGGTAGACGGTAAATGGGTAATGAGTAAGTTGATGAAGATCAGATTTACTGAAACAGAACAAGAGACTAAGGACTTCGTAAATACAGACTTGAAAGAACAGACGTTGGCTTGTACAGCTCTGTACGGTGGTGGTGCGAAGTTGGCAGCGACTACAGCTTATACAAAAGCTACTGTTGTTGAAGGTCTTAAGATCGACTTCGACCAATACTTTAACGCACTGGGAGTAAGTAAAGCTAAATTCGTAGAATATTATGGTGGTGGTACTCCTACTGTTGCAGTAACTAAGGATGGTTCTGTATTTGGTGATTGGAGCTTTAATGCTGATGAGGCAGGTAAGAATCTGACTATCGATTACTCTAACATCGAAGGTGGTCCTCTTACAGACAATAACTATGTATACTTCGGATTGAAGAATCAGTTGCGTGCAGGTACTTATGTGATTAAGTTTACTTATTCTACAACAAATACAGCACCTAAATACAAAGCATTTACTATTACTACTACATTGGTAGTGAAAGATCCGGTACATACATGGACTTATAACCCGTCAATGTGGAAGGGTACAGAATATATGCTTGGTTACGGTCAACCGACTTCTGGAGATTACGGAGCACCATTCTTGATGAAAGCTACTATCGAAGATGGATTTATGGATTCATGGGATGGTTGCGGCCAATGGGATTTCGAATTAGTAACTACAGCTCCTGAAAGTGAGATGACTCTTACAACAGATCCTTCTACTAATAAGCATGTCCTGAATATCTTTGATAAGAAATGGATGGGTGAGAAGATTCGTATCCGTGCCGTTGAGTATATTGAAACGAAAGACGTAGCGAAAGCTAATCGTAAGATCAATAACATTGTATCAGCTACTAAGACTAGTGAATTTGATATCATGTTCGTTAATCCTGTAGTTTATGCTCAGGTAAATGCAGCTGCAGCTTGGTATTTGGTTGACAAAGCTAATACTACTGTCCTGAAGGAAGGTGCTTATCTGCCTATTTATCGCTTCATCAAACTGTATGATATTAAGAGAGGCGAAACAAACGGTATGATGTTTGATGGTAGTGCACAAACTCCGTGGTTTGCAAGAAATAATGTTGAGATTGGCAAAGGCCTGTTCAAGATGCATAAAGTAGAAGTTTCTTATAAACTTTCGGATAAGAATGACGCTATTGTACAGAGACATGCTTCTATACTTAAGAAAGATGGTAAAGAAGTTGGTCTGCTGAAATGGAACAACGATGAAGGTGTATTAGTTGGTGAAGTTGATCAACCAATCATTATCGATGTAACGATAAAGAATTCATGGATGGGTCAACCGGAACAGACTACTACACAAACCCAAGAAATCACTGTATACGTTAAGAAAGCAGATACTAAGTATACTGTACCGGCTACAGGATTCCTTGGAACATTGGATGCTCCTGAAGGTTTGGGATCATATAATGATTTGAACTAACATTGACTTGTAAATAGTTTTAGAAGGGTATCTTCATAAGAGAGGGTACCCTTCTTTGATAAGTATCATATTTAAAGAAAAGAGATGAGCATGAATAAAAAGAAATTGTGGATAGCAACCTTTGCTTTGCTATTTGGCAGTATAGCCGTCTCTGCACAAGAACAGAGAATTAAAGAAGAAGGTAAGACAGAATTCAAATCCCATTGGTTAATGCAAGTGCAGGTTGGTGCTGCTCATACCGTTGGTGAAGCTAAATTCTTTGATCTTATATCTCCTGCGGCTGCTGTGAATGTCGGTTATCAGTTTGCTCCTGCATGGCAGGCACGTGTTGGTGTCAGCGGATGGCAGGCAAAAGGAAGATGGGTTTCTCCACGGCAGGATTATAAATATAAATATCTTCAAGGCAATGTGGATATAGTATCTGACTTGAGTACATTGTTTTGCGGCTTCAATCCCAAGCGTGTATTCAATGGCTATATATTTGCCGGAGCAGGTCTTTATCGTGGTTTTGACAATGATGAAGCAGTTGCAATAGATGCAGCCGGTTACCCAATGGGTTATCTTTGGACCGAGGGAAAATTTCTCGTTGCCGGACGTATGGGTTTGGGATGTAATCTGCGTTTGAATGATCATTTGTCCATTAATATCGAAGGTAATGCTAATATCTTGTCCGACAAGTTCAACTCAAAGAAAGCGGGAAATGCAGACTGGCAGTTCAATGCTCTCCTTGGTTTGAATATTAAATTCGGCAAAGGTTATAAAGAAACTCCACCTGTGTATTACGAGGCAGAGCCTGTAGTTGTTGAACAACCGAAACCTGCTCCTGTGGTAGAGCAGCCACAACCTAAAAAAGAGGCAGTAGTGGTACAGCCAATGAAACAGGATATCTTTTTTGCTTTGAACTCGGCTAAGATACAAGACGACCAAAAGTCTAAAATCAATATGTTGGTAGAATATTTGCAGAAGAATCCGTCTGCCAAGGTAAAAGTAACCGGCTATGCGGATGCTAATACAGGAAATTCTAAGATCAATAAAACACTGTCCGAAAAACGTGCAGCTAATGTTGCAGAAGTTCTGAAAACAAAGGGAATAACTCCTGATAGAATCATTGCCGATTCTAAAGGTGATACTGTTCAGCCTTACAAAACACCGGAAGAAAACCGGGTGAGTATCTGTATCGCTGAATAAATCATGTTGCTCAACCGATACGTAAGTAACGGATGCGACTACTTTGCGGTTATCTGTCTCTGTGAAGCGATTGATAGTCGTTTTTCCCCACTAAGGATTTCCCCACTATAGTCCTTAGTTTATTTTAGTGAAGAGAGGAAAGGCCTGCACTTGCGAAAGACCAGACTTTTTGCTAACTCTATTCAAGGGACGTTCCTAATTTCCCCTTTTTCCCTGGGAACGTCCCTTTTTATTGCATTTCATTGCTGATAATTCTTCCCTATATAAAACTTAAGATATATACAAAAATGTCACACGCCCAATAGCATTTTGGGATTTTGAACAAATATATCCCTATCTTTGTCTTTTAAGATTTAGGGAAATAGTAAGAAAAGGTGTTATGGAAGAAGCATGGGAAAGGGAATCTTCTTCCTCTTAAAACAGCCTTTTAAGTATCATTTAAATTCGTATAATAATGGGGAATTTAATTTCATTCATGAAAGACGTAGCCGATGGGCTGCGGGAAAGTGGGAATTATGGGACCGCCCATATTTACAGGAGTAGTATGAGAGCCGTCATTTCATTCCACGGAAGTGGGAATCTTCCTTTTCGGAAAGTGAATCAGGAGTTTCTAAAAAATTTCGAAACGTATTTGCGTGGAAAAGATTGTAGCTGGAATACGGTTTCCACCTATATGCGCACATTGCGTGCAGTGTATAACCGGGCGGTTGACCGACATCTTGCTCCTTATGTGCCTCATCATTTTCGTTATGTCTATACAGGGACGAGGGCTGACAGAAAACGTGCACTGGACAAAGAGGATATGGAGCGATTGATGGCAAAGCTGCCGAATCAGCTTTATTCCGGAATCAGAGACTTACAACGTACACGTGCCTTCTTTTTATTAATGTTTATGCTTCGCGGCATTCCATTCGTAGACCTTGCTTACTTGAAGAAGCGTGATATAGAAGGGAATGTCCTGACTTATCGCCGAAGAAAGACCGGCAGAATGCTGACCGTAACTCTTCTGCCCGAAGCAATGAAACTGATCAGGCAATACATGAATACTGATCCTGCCTCTCCTTATCTTTTTTCGCTGATCGCCAGCAAGGAAGGAACAGAAGAAGCGTATCGTGAATATCAGCTGGCCCTTCGTTATTTTAATAGCCAACTGGTGATTTTGAAAGGAGTGTTAGGATTGACTGCTGACTTAAGTTCATATACTGCCCGTCATACATGGGCTACGATGGCATATTATAGTGAAGTGCATCCCGGTATCATTTCAGAAGCTATGGGACATTCATCTATCACAGTAACAGAGACTTATCTGAAACCTTTTAAGAATAAGAAAATTGATGAGGCTAATGCAACGGTTTTCTCTCCCTTTAGAAAAACGTTTTTGAAGATAAGTTGCTGATAAATATGGTGTTACTTCTTAGGTAACGGCAAGAAAACACGCTGCAAATATGGACATATTTTGGAAAACATGCAAACAAAAAAGATATTATTTCTAATAAACAACTAAAAAAAGGAAACACATCAAACAAAACTGCGGATTTTTTGTGAAGAACACACCTTGCTCTCTAATTTTTGCAAAAGATTTCCCTCCCCTCTGCCGTCTCTCCAAAGCAGGGGTTAAAAATATCATAACTTATTTATTGAAAATGGCCCGCAGACGCTTCTGTCGGAGTGGGAAAATGCATTATCCCGTTACCTAAGAAGTAACGGGCGAGTATTATTTGAACTTAGTGTTTAATAATATATTATTAATGTAATTTTTAAGTAGTTATGAAGAAAAAATTTGTTAGAGTGATGTTTTTCGGAGCGTTGGCGCTTGCTACCGGTGCATCGTTCGTAGGTTGTAAAGACTACGATGATGACATTGATGCGGTAAATGCCAGAGTCGATGGAATTGAAAAAACTCTCTCGGAATTGCAAGCTCAAGTGGGAGGCTATGTGAAGTCTGTGGTGTATGATGCATCTACAGGCAAATTAACAGTGACTGGTGCGGATAGTAAAGAGTACACTATACCAATGCCTGAAGAATTGCCATCGTATACTCTTGATGTGACAAAGGATGGTAAGATTACTTTGAAGAAGGATGGTAAAGAAGTTAGTTCTGGTACTATCGACATTCCTGAAATCCCTGAAATTCCGACGTATAAGGAATTTGATCCATTGTTACTGACTGTAAAAGATGGCTATGTTTATTATGATGGCACAAAAACTTCTGTTGCGATTCCTGAGACCGCAAAAGGATCTATTACTGCTATCCTTGATGAAAAAGGAGTCGTTACAGGATATAGAATTGTAACGATCGAAAACGGTAAAGAAGTTACTGGTGAATTCTCTGTCATAGACGCTATACCTTTGAAGGGATTAGTATTTGAGCCCACTTGCTATGTGGGTGGAATCTCTGCATTGAAAGCTAACAACTTGACTTATAATGCATGGTCTCAAAATGCGTACGCTAAACCGTCAGAAACCGGTGAAACATATAAGTCTAATCCTACACTTTCTTATATTACTCCGCAAATCTGGGCATATTACCACATGAATCCGGCTAGCGTTTCAATGGCACAGATTGAAAGCCTGAAATTCCTTTCAGGCGATAAGGATTATTATCCAGTTTCTCGTGCTGCTGCAATGGATCCAACTGTTAATATAAAGAAATCAGATGTCGTAACCGAAGACGGACAACGTTATCTTAAAGTTGCAATGGATGCAGATGCAGAAAAGATACCGGCACTGAATTCTGGTAAGGTAGCTGTATATGCTTTGCAGGCTCAGACCAAAGCTATTGGTGCTGACGAAGCTAAAGTAATTACCTCTGATTACGCTAGTATATATAAGGTACTTATGAGCGACTTCGTTCTAGAAACCAAAATTGATGCAGAAGACGTAATCTTATATGGACAAAGCATTTCTCGTACTGGTTCTACTCCTAATGCTAATGCAGGTAAGGCACAAGAAGCTATTGATGCAAATGCAGATTACACTGTAGCTACAGATGGTACACTTAAATTAGCAGATAAAATCTCTACTTATTATAAAGAAAACAATGGTACTGAATTAGTTAAGATGACTAATATTAAAGATAACGGTCTGAAATATGTCTTCATTGCTTCCAATTACATTGGTGGAGCTAATAATGAGACAGAACAGAACTCATTCTTTAATGGTAGTGATGCTGCTAAAGGTATTATTAACCCTGAATATAAAGGTCAGGATTCTGAAGCAACTGAACATCGCGAGCCATTGTTACGTGTAGAATTGGTAGATACCACTAAGGTTCCTAATCAGGTAGTTGCTGTAGGATGGATTAAGACAAAGATTGTTAAGGGTACAATTGACGGATTCGGTAAAGTATTCACTAAAGATACTTATTACTATGGTTGTGAGAACAATGTTGCCAAATTGACTTACCTCAACATGAATGATGTTTATGCTGAAGCGAAGTTGAACAAGCCTGACTTCCATACAGCATATACATTGAAGAAAGATGATGGAGGTGCTATCGCTTTGGGTGAAGGAAGTACAGGAACAGTAACAGAAGTAACGGATCCTGAAGCTATTGCTACTACAGTAGTAGAGTGGACAGTAACTCCGGCAGAAGCTTTGGCTCTTGTTAAAAAGTCGAAGACAGAGATGTTCGCTACTGTGACTTATGAATCAGTAGACGGAACTCGTGGAGATATCACAATTACGATGAAAGCAAGCATCGCAATGCCTAGTGGAGTAATTAAGAATGACCAGAAGATTACTGAAGCTTGGTCACCTGATAAGTCTTATGTAAAAGCTGATGTGAAAGAACCGGTTACTGTAGCAGTAACAGACTTCAAACTTGATCTGTTTGATGTATTTGAAGGTCGTAAGGTTGTTGTTTCTGACGTTACAGAAGCGAACTTCCCATCATTTACGAAGGATAAGTTGACTGCGAAGTTTATCTTCTCAGGAGCTAAGGATGTAACTATCGGAACTGATAAATACACATTCACTGTAACAGCTAACGGTACTCAATTGAATGCTAGCAAGAATAGTGCTACTGCAACTAAGATTGCTACAATTGATGCTGACGGTATTATTACTTACAATAAGGCTGACGAGAATGCACAAGCATTGTTGAATAAGTCTGCTTACAACGTGGATCCGTTCACTGTAGGTATTGAAATTGTGGTAACTAACGAATGCGATGAAATCTTACCGTTGACTGGTAACAAATTTGATGTGAAGTTCTTGCGTCCTATCAATGTAGTTGACTTGAAGTCTGCCGAATTGCAGGATGCAACTACAGGAACTGCTAAGATCGACATGAGCAAGTTACTTGGTTTGACAGACTGGAGAGGTCAAGCGTTTGCTGTAGCGCCTATCGATTTCTATACTTATTATGGAGTTACTGGTAGTGCAATTTCAATTGATAAGGATCAGATCATGACAACATTGAATGCAAGCGAAGCTGCACCAAAACTGTTGAAGGACGTTGCACCTAACATGTCAATTAATTACACATGTGATCTTCAGAAAATAGGTGGTGACATAACGTATGGTGACCTTGTTTATGCAAACGGTAAGTTTACTATAAATGCACCATTCAAACTGTTTATTCCTGTAACGGTTAAATATACGTTCGGTGAAGTAACCAGCACAGTAACATTAACAATTACTCCGACTCACCAGTAATTGATTGATCTCTCACGATAGCAATATCGACAAAGATAAGAAGGGTATCTTTTTCAAAAGAAGGATACCCTTCTTTAATAAAGTTAATGCAGTATCATATTAAAAAGAAAAGATAAGCATGAACATAAAGAAATTGTGGATGCCTGTATTCGCCTTACTATTAAGTAGTACAGTCATTTCCGCACAAGAACAAAGAATAAAAGAAGAAGGTAAAACTGAATTCAAACCTCATTGGTTTATGCAAGTGCAAGTAGGTGCTGCTCACACACTTGGCGAAGCTAAGTTTAGTGATCTTATATCTCCTGCAGCAGCGATAAACGTAGGTTATCAGTTTGCTCCTGCATGGCGGGCACGTGTTGGTGTCAGCGGATGGCAGGCAAAAGGAGGCTGGGTTTCTCCGCAACAGGATTACCAGTACAAATATTTGCAAGGTAACATTGACATCGTTTCTGATCTTAGCACATTGTTTTGTGGTTTTAATCCCAAACGTGTATTCAATGGTTATGTCTTTCTCGGAGGAGGATTAAATCGTGGCTTTGATAACGATGAGGCGAATGCACTGGATACACGAACCTATGAGATGGAATATCTTTGGCAGGACGGAAAGTTTCTCGTTGCCGGGCGCATGGGTTTAGGATGTAATCTGCGTCTGAATGATCGCTTGTCCATCAACATCGAAGGTAATGCAAATGTCTTGTCCGACAAGTTCAACTCAAAGAAGGCAGGAAATGCTGACTGGCAGTTCAATGCTCTCATTGGTTTGAATATTAAATTCGGTAAAGGCTATACGGAAACTAAACCTGTATATTATGAGGCAGAACCTGTAGTAGTGGAACAACCGAAGCCTGTTCCCGTGGTAGAACAGCCACAGCCGAAGAAAGAAGTTGTAGTACAGCCAATGAAACAGGATATCTTCTTTGCTTTGAACTCAGCGAAGATACAAGACGATCAAAAGTCAAAAATAGATATGTTGGTAGAATATCTGCAAAACAATCCGGCTGCAAAGGTTAAAGTGACAGGCTATGCCGATGTAAATACAGGCAATCCTAAAATCAACAAGTCGTTGTCTGAAAAACGCGCAGGCAATGTTGCGGATGCTTTGAAGGCAAAAGGAATAACCACTGACAGAATTATGGTTGATTCCAAAGGAGACACTGTTCAGCCATATAAAGCACCGGAAGAAAATCGTGTGAGTATCTGTATCGCCGAATAAACAAAGTTATTAACAAGATATTATAAGAAGATATTCTAAAAAATATGTTGCTTCATCGGTACAAAAGAATTTCTAATGGTGTAGAAATATCATTGATACAGTAAGTACCGAATGCGACTACTTTGCGATTATGCGCTCCTGTGAAGAAGCTGATAATCGTTTTTCCCCACTAAGGATTTCCCCACTATAGTCCTTAGTTTATTTTAGTGAAGAGAGGAAAGGTCTGTACTTGTGAAAGACCGGACTTTTCGCTAACTCTATTCAAAGGACGTTCCTAATTTCCCCTTTTTCCCTGGGAACGTCCTTTTTTTAATTAAATCAACCCTGCCTCAGAATACTTTCAATTAACATTTTTAAGTGCATTTTGCAGCTAATTCCCCTTGAAATAGGACTAAACTTGCTATAAGTTTCTTCTTCTTCCGCATGACTTTAAAATATAAAATGTACATTTGTAGCATAAACAAAAGAAAGAAGATGAAACGAAATTACGTAAAGTATACTTCGGGAGCTATTCTGACAGGACTAATCCTATTCACTTCCTGCCAATCTACCCGTGAAGTTCAGGCAAATTATGAAGTTGCCCAGATAGAAGGAACCCGGATTTGTATGGATTCAACCTGGGATGCTCATCCCGACGAAAAGGCTGCCGCCCTGCTTAAACCCTACAAAGAAAAAATAGATAAGATGATGTATGAGGTGATTGGCGTCAGCGAGATGACGATGGACAAAGGACGTCCTGAGAGCTTGCTTTCCAACCTGGTCGCCGAAGTGCTACGACTCTCTGCAGAGCGTGTACTGAAGCATCCTGCCGATATTGGAATCATGAATATGGGCGGTTTGCGCAACATACTTCCACAGGGTAATATCACAGTCGATGCTGTTTTCGAAATACTTCCTTTTGAAAATTCTCTCTGCGTACTGACGATGAAAGGTACGGAAATAAAAAGACTGATGAAAGTCATAGCTTCTTTGCACGGTGAAGGACTGAGCGGAGCACATCTGGAAATAACAAAAGACGGAAAACTTCTGAAAGCAACCGTACAGGAAAAAGAGATCGAAGATGACAAAGACTATACCGTAGCTACCATTGACTATCTGGCGGACGGAAACGACGGACTCACTCCCTTTATCAATGCGGATAAGCGTGAATGTCCGGATGGATTGACATTGCGCGGACTGTTCCTCGACTACGTAAGGCAACAGACAGCTGCAGGCAAGAAGATTACCTCTAAACTGGATGGACGTATCACCGTTGTTCCGGCATCCGACCGGAAATAAAAAAATGAAAAGAGAATAAATAACCAAGGTTTACAATGAAATCTCAGTATCCTATGACAACTCATAATCATATAACTTCCGTCTTGAATATATTCAAAGGAAGAACCGGAAAGTGGCTGATGCTTTTCCTCCTTTTACTACCTGCATTGGCAACTGCCCAGGAAACAAAAAAACTAATCATACTGCAAACCAGTGATGTACACAGCCGGATTGAACCTATGACTCAGGAAGGCGACCGGAACTACGGTCAGGGTGGATTTGTCCGTCGGGCAAGTTTCCTGCAGCAGTTCCGCAAAGAAAATCCGGATGTACTGCTGTTCGATTGCGGTGATATCTCGCAAGGCACTCCTTATTATAATATGTTTAAAGGTGAGGTAGAAGTCACCCTGATGAATGAAATGGGATACGATGCAATGACAATCGGTAACCACGAGTTCGATTTCGGTTTGGACAACATGGCTCGTCTATTTAAATTAGCCAAGTTTCCGGTAGTATGTGCCAACTATGATCTTGATGCCACAGTACTCAAAGATATCGTAAAACCTTATGTCATTCTGGATCGTTTCGGCTTGAAGATCGGAGTTTTCGGGTTGGGAGCGAAGCCAGAAGGACTGATACAGGCCAATAAATGCGAAGGGGTAATCTATAAAGACCCGATCGCCGTATCCAATGACATTGCCGCACAACTGAAAGAAGAAGGATGCGATGTCATTGTATGCCTGTCACATCTGGGTATTCAGATGGATGAGAAGCTGGTAGCCAACACCCGTAATATCGATGTTATTCTGGGTGGGCATTCTCATACCTTTATGGAAAGCCCCAAGAATTATCTGAACATAGACGGGAAAAATGTCCCCGTTATGCACACCGGAAAGAATGGAATTTATGTTGGACGACTAGATTTGACCTTGAATAAAAAATGAGATTACTAACATATATACTGGCTATCCTGCTATTTCTTCCTGTCAAGGCCAGGGGAGAAGCAATAGATACTCCCGTAGAACCTTTACTACTTTATAAAGCTAAACAAGATGTCCGTTGTCAACAATGGGTAGACTCCATTATGAATAAGCTGACGCTTAAAGAGAAAGTCGGTCAGTTGTTTATATATACGATTGCTCCGGTAGATACCAAGCGCAATCAGATACTGCTGAAGGATGCCGTCGATACCTATAAAGTCGGCGGACTGCTGTTTTCCGGTGGGAAGATGCAGACCCAGGCGGAACTGACTAATCGGGCTCAGCGCATGGCAAAGTTACCGTTAATGATCACTTTTGACGGAGAATGGGGGCTGGCAATGCGTCTGCGTGGTACTCCTGTCTTTCCCCGAAATATGGTGCTCGGATGTATTCAGGATAATAAATTAATCTATGAATATGGTCGCGAGATGGCACGCCAATGTGTACAGCTAGGTGTACAAGTCAACTTTGCTCCGGTGGCGGATGTGAATATCAACCCTAAGAATCCGGTCATCAATACCCGTTCCTTCGGTGAAGACCCCGTACGGGTGGCGGATAAGGTAGTAGCTTATGCTTCCGGTCTGGAAGGCGGAGGCGTACTATCCGTCTGCAAGCATTTCCCCGGACATGGTGATACGGATGTAGACTCGCACAAAACGCTTCCGGTACTTCCCTTCACTCGCGAACGTCTGGACAGTGTAGAGCTCCATCCTTTTAAAGAAGCGATCCGTGCCGGATTGAGCGGTATGATGGTCGGACACCTGCAAGTGCCGGTTATTGAACCGATAGGCGGACTTCCTTCTTCTTTATCCCGTAATATCGTTTACGATCTGCTGACAGAAGAATTTGCTTTCAAAGGACTGATCTTCACGGATGCACTTGCCATGAAAGGTGTTTCGGGGAATGGAAATGTCAGTCTGCAGGCACTGAAGGCAGGGAATGATATGGTGCTGGCTCCCCGGAACCTGAAGGAGGAGATAGCCGCCGTACTCGATGCCATTGATAAGGGAGAATTGACACGCGAAGATATTGAAGAGAAATGCTGCAAAGTACTGACTTATAAATATGTGCTCGGACTAAAAAAGAAACCGTTTGTCCAGCTATCCGGTTTGGGACAACGGATCAATACTCCTCAGACACGTGATTTAATCCGTCGGTTGAATCTGGCTGCGATTACTGTGCTGAATAATGAAAATCATGTTCTTCCTTTGCATACGAATCAAAAAGAAACGATGGCATTGCTCGAAGTCGGTGATGCGGGTGAAACCAATGCATTGGCGGAACAGTTGTCGAAATACACTTCTTTGTCACGTTTCCGTCTTCGTCCCGGTATGACGGAAGAGGCGAATCAGCGGTTACGGGACTCATTGGCTACCTATAAACGGATTATTGTTGCCGTAAGTGAACAGAAGCTGTCACCTTATCAGACCTTCTTCGGTAAATTTACTACTGAAGCTCCGGTCATCTATGCTTTCTTTACGCAGGGTAAGATGATGTTGCAGATACAGCGTGCGGTTGCCCGTGCCTCGGCAGTGGTGCTGGGACACAGCCCTAATGAAGATGTGCAGCGGCAGGTGGCGGATGTGCTCTTTGCCAAAGCTACGGCGGACGGAAGATTATCGGCCAGTCTTGGAGAACTCTTTCAGGCAGGAGACGGTGTCACGATTACTCCGAAAACACCTTTGCATTTTATTCCGGAAGAACATGGGCTTTCTTCTGTCGCCCTGCAACGAATTGATTCGATCGCTTTGGACGGTGTACGTCAGGGAGCTTATCCCGGTTGCCAGGTGATCGTGATGAAAGAGGGTCATGTGATGGTAGACAAGACATTCGGCACTCACACCGGAACGGGAAGCGCACGTGTGCAGCCGACCGATATCTATGACTTGGCTTCACTCTCCAAGACTACTGGTACAGTGCTTGCTTTAATGAAACTTTACGATAAGGGACGTTTTAATCTGACGGACAGAATTGCAGACTATCTGCCTTTCCTTCAGCGTACTAACAAGAAAGACATAACCATTCAGGAACTGCTTTACCATCAGTCCGGCTTGCCGCCCGGAATTGCTTTTTATCGGGAAGCCATCGATGAAGATAGTTATGAAGGCAGACTGTTCATGTCCCGCAAAGATGCACGGCATCCGTTGCAGTTGGGAACTTCCACATGGGCGAATCCTAATTTTGCATTTAAAAAGGAATATGTTTCAAAGGTTAAAACCGGAGATTACACCTTGCAAATCTGTGATAGTCTGTGGCTGAATCCTTCTTTCTTCAAGGAAATGGAGAAGAAGATTGCAGACGCACCGATGAAACCTAAAACTTACCGATACAGCGATGTCGGTTTTATCCTGTTGCGTCTTTTGGTTGAGAAACTTGCGGGAATGCCGATGGATGCCTACTTGCAACGTGAATTTTATGAACCGATGGGACTGGAACGTACAGGATACCTTCCTTTGCGCCGCTTTCCGAAATCGGAAGTTGTACCTTCTTCTGTCGATCGCTTCTTGCGTAAGACTACCCTTCAGGGATTTGTGCACGATGAGGCTGCCGCTTTCCAGGGAGGCGTTTCGGGAAATGCCGGATTGTTCTCGAATGCACGTGAAGTGGCACAGGTTTATCAGATGTTGCTGAACGGTGGTGAGTTGAACGGACAGCGTTATTTAAGCAAGGAAACCTGCCAGTTGTTTACAACGGAAGTTTCCAAAATCAGCCGTTGCGGACTTGGATTTGACAAACCGGATACCCGTAATCCGGAAAAGAGCCCTTGCGGAAAGCATACACCGGCAAAAGTATACGGTCATACCGGATTTACCGGAACGTGTGCCTGGGTAGACCCCGACAATGGCTTGGTTTATGTATTTCTGAGCAACCGGATTTATCCGGACGTAACCAACCGGAAGCTAAGCCGTCTGGAAATTCGCGAACAGATACAGGATGCGATCTATAAAGCGATTCAAAGCAAATAAAAAATGAAGAGCCCCTCTGCCGAAGTAGAGGGGCTCTTGCTTATTAATGTAAAATCAAGTAGTTGCTCGGGTTAGAATGAAACACCCACGCGGAAACCGAAGTTGTTCAGTCCGTCTACACTGTAATGCAGTACATCAGCCTTATTGGTACCATAGCTGTAGTACAGAGCAAAGTGCAGACCCGGTCCGTAAACCCAAGGGAATACATTGACACCTACTTCAGGAGAAGCGTAGAATCCCCAGCTGTTTTCTCTGGCTTCCAACATATTGAAGTTGGAACGGATCTTAGCATATTCAGCACCTAATTTTGCACTGACATAAGGTTGTACGGCTCCACCGCGATTCCATTGGTAGCGGGCGGCAGCACCGAAAGGCAACTGGAACATTGTGTGTTGCTGATCAGTTGTAACGTCACCTGCACCCATCTTGAATGTTTCGCGAGGAATATACTCGTGGTTGCTGTGATAGTTCAGGAAAAGACCCAGACCCAGGTTAGGAGTAACGAAATAACCACCTTCAAAGTTCATACCCCAACCGCTGGCTTTGTCTGCAAAATTATTGCTCAATGGAACATTGAACTGCCAGTCTATATTAGCATATCCATTGTCTGATAGCTGTGCCTTAGCCGGCATGGCAAAGGCGATGGCAATGGCTGCTAGCGCCACTACCTTGAAATATATATTCTTTCTTGTTTTCATAACAGTTGTAGTTGTTTATTTGTTAGTAAGATAAGGTGACTGAGTGAATGACTGGTTCACAGCTTCAATAGCAAGAGTGCGGTTGATAGCTTTAGAGCCTGTTTCAAATCCAGTCAGATAGCTTGTCCAGACTACAGGAAGTTTTTTGCCTTCACCTTCATCTGCTTTCAGGTTCACCATTTCTGTAATGAATGAGTTGGTGCTATAGCTGTAGGTCACAGCGTACGGATAGTACCATCCGCCCCAGTTACCCCAGTAGCTGGGTCCCCAGTAGCCGGGATATCCCCACCACCATTCAGGTTGTGTGTAGCCGGTGAAATAATAAGTACTTGCGATGTAGCTTACTTGAATACCAAGATCGGCACTTTCTTTATCGGCAGCCGGTTGATAACCTTTTGCTTCCATATTTTCTGTATAAGCAGCCAGAATTTGCTCAGCGCCTTCTCCTTCGAGATATTCCGGTTCTTTGCTGTCAGAGATAACCAAGATTTTGTCAGCCAGATAGAATGTGCTGAAGTCTTTGAAGTTGGCTTGCTTGTCGTAGTTAGTGTATACCAGATAGTTGTCATCCAGCTTACCCATGTCCGGGTCTTTTTCGCAAGAAGCGAGTGCAAAGACCGCCAATAAAATAGGAATTAATTTCTTCATATCTTTTATAATGTTTAGGTTATATAAAAATCACGCCCTGGTACCTTGGGGCTTTTGTTACAAACAACAAGAAATGTGTAAAAAGGTTCGTGCAAATGATTATCTTTGCGAGAAAATTAACACTCAAATGCTTATGAAACACATTCGGATACCTCTTTTCGTATGGTTCTCAATCGTGCTGCTGATCGCAGTTGCGCCCGTCTCATTGTCGGCGCAGGAATCGTTTATTCAGAAGATCGAAAAAAATAAGTCCGTCAGCGGAATAAAGTTGCTCGACACCAGCCGCTTCCCGGAAAAGTATGTAATGTACCTGACTCAGCCGCTGGATCATCGACATCCCGAAAAGGGAAGTTTCCGCCAGCGGGTGATTGTGGGACACGTCGGTTATGACCGTCCCACAGTGATTGTCACTGAAGGATATGGGGCAGGGTATGCTTTGCGCCCCACTTATCGGGAAGAACTTTCTGAATTGTTCGATGCCAATATGATCTTTGTGGAGCACCGCTACTTTCTCGAATCCACTCCCGAACCGTGCGACTGGCAATACCTGACCGCAGAGAATTCTGCCGAGGATTTGCATGCTGTGACAACCGCTTTCAAGACTTTATATCCTGGCAAATGGATCAGTACGGGGATCAGCAAGGGTGGGCAGACCTCCTTATTATACCGTGTTTTCTTCCCCGACGATGTGGATGTTTCCGTGCCTTATGTTGCTCCTCTTTGTTATGCGCGTGAAGACGGTCGGCACGAACCTTTCCTCCGCCGGGTAGGTACGGAAGCCGATAGGAAAAAAATAGAAGATTTCCAGTTGGAAGTATTGAAGCGAAAGGCTCGTTTGTTGCCCCGTTTTGAAAAAATGTGTACTGAAAAGAACTATACATTCCGCGCTCCTCTGGAAGAAATATACGATTTCTGTGTGCTGGAATACTCTTTCTCTATCTGGCAATGGGGAACGGATATCCGTAGTATACCGGAAACCTCGGCTTCTGACGATACACTGCTGGATCATTTGCTGGCAATCAGCGGACCTTCTTATTTTATAGTAGACAGCCCGACTCTTTCTTTCTTCGTGCAGGCTGCCCGCGAATTGGGGTATTATGGATACGATATCGCTCCTTTTAAACCTTACCTTTCTATAAAGACCAGCAAGGATTATCTGAGAAGACTGATGTTGCCGGAAGATATGCGGAAGATGAAATTCGATAAGACATTGAGCAATAAGATTGTGCGGTTCTTGAAGAAGAACGATCCGAAGATGATTTTTATCTATGGTCAGAATGATCCCTGGACAGCTGCCGGAGTAACATGGCTGAAGAATAAAAAGAATATTCATGTTTTTGTAGAGCCGGGAGGTAGTCATCTTGCACGCATCGGTACAATGTCCGAAGATCAGAAGCAGAAAGTGATGTCTCTTCTTAGAGGGTGGCTTGAAGAATGACGAAACGAGAAACGGTGAACAACCTGTAATATATGAACAGGCGGTTCACCGTTTTATTCTTCTGCAAGCCGATATTACATGTATCGGGCTGCTTGATTTAGGAATCTACCGATTCGAATAGCGGTTTCAGTAATTCCGGTATTTCCACTTTTTCAAGTGCTAATTGTCGGACTAGTTTTTTACCGCTCTGACTGAGATGGAACTGCATCAGTCTCCGGTCCTCTTCTCCGAGTGTTCTGACAATCAGTTCTTTTTCTTCCAGAATCCGGAGCATCTTTGAAGCGTGCGAGGGTGTCAGCTCCGTTCGTTTGGACAGGCTCGTGGCCGTCATATTATTGGGCGAGGCTTCTTGCAGGGCACATAATATCATCGCTTCATTTAATGATACCTGATACACTTTTTCAAATGCATCTTCAAATCTTGCCATTGCTTTGAATACATCGCGCATTACACATATTGTCTTCATATGCTACTTGTTTTTTTGTTTGTTCTTTTTCTATATAAACAGGTTGATATTTGCATTATCCGCCCGTTCCATGTATGTTGCTACTCCGCCTATTGTCACTTCGTCCAGAAGTTCTTCCTGTTTCACTCCCATGACGTCCATGGACATTTGGCAGGCGATAAATTCCACACCGTTCTCCAGAGCTTCTTGGCGTAAGGACTCCAGAGAGTCGATTCCTTTCCGGTTCATGATGTACCGCATCATTTTTCCTCCTATTCCTCCCATGCTCATTTTAGAGAGTTTCAGCTTTCGGGAACTGGAAGGGAGCATCATGCCGAACATTTTTCCAAAGATATCTTTTTCGACGTTCGGCTTATGCAGCTTCTTGATAACGTTCAGTCCCCAGAAGGTGAAAAAGATCGTTACCTTTTGTCCGGTGGCAGCTGCGCCATTAGCGAGCACAAAGGTAGCTAAAGCTTTGTCTAAATCATCACTGAACATGATGAAAGTTTTTCCTTTGCCTTCACAGGAGGTAACAATATTGCAGGATTTAGGTTCGCCCTTTTCGATCACTACTACAGATTTTCCTCCTGCTGTTTCTTTGGAAATCAACTGATTTCCTGTCGAGTTGCACCATGCGGCAGCATCACGCGGGAATCCCGGATCGGTTGAGGTAATTTCTACCCGGTCGCCGGAAACCAGCGAATCCATTGTCTTTTTCATTTTCAGAATCGGCCCCGGACATTGCAGTCCGCAAGCGTCTACACGGATTGTCTTCACTGCTTCAACTGGTGAAACTGTCTTTTGAGGTTGCGCATCTGCCGGCTGTTGTATGTTTGCGTTCGGTTGTGCAGGTACTTCGTTCTCACTTTCTTCTCTCAGGATGATGGGTGCTGCGGCAGCGTGGTATGTTTTCAATCCTCCGGAAAGGTTGCGTACCTTTTCAAATCCATGCTGTACCAGAATGCGATAAGCAAGGTATCCTCTGAGGCCGACGGCACAGAATGTATAGATCATCTTGTCTTTCGGCAGTTCATCCAGCCGGTCACGCAGTTCGTCCAGCGGAATGTTCACTGCACCCGGCAGTGTATTGAGCGAGAATTCGTCAGGAGTACGTACATCCAGTAGGAAATTGTTTTCCATCTCGATATCCCTCAACTGTCTCCAATAGACGGGTTGTACTTTCCCAGTTATGATGTTTTCGGCTACGTATCCTGCAACGGCTACCGGATCTTTGGCAGAAGAGAACGGAGGGGCGTAAGCCTGCTCCACTTTCATCAGATCATAGATCGTACCTTCATGCTTGATGACAAGCGCGATTTCGTCAATTCGTTTGTCTACACCGTCATAGCCGACGATCTGTCCGCCGTACAGTTTACCTGTCTTCGGGTCGAAAGTGATTTTAATACTCATCGGCATGGCATCCGGGTAATATCCTGCGTGAGAGGACGGATGGATGGTCGAAGACATATAATTGATTTCTGCCTGCCGCAATCGTTTGCCGGGTAATCCGGTAGAAGCAACAGTCATGTCGAATACTTTTGCAATGGAAGTTCCGATGGCTCCTTCATAAGGGATGTGTGCTCCCTGAATGTTGTCTGCGACAATTCGTCCCTGACGATTGGCGGGACCAGCAAGGTAATTGAGCCACGGCTTTCCGGTGATCGGGTGGCGGAATTCGATAGCGTCACCGATGGCGTAAATCGATTCGTCCGACGTTTGCAGGTAGTCGTTGACGGCGATTCCTCCGGCTTCGCCGATCTTCAGTTCTGCGGCACGTGCCAGTGTCGTTTCCGGACGTACGCCGATGGAAAGGATAACGATGTCGGCAGAGATGGACTGTCCGTTCTTGAAGATGACTTTCAATCCTTTTCCGTCTCTTTCGAAAGAAGCTACTGCCTGCTCCAGATACAGGTTCACTCCTTTGTCCATCAAATGCTGGTGTACAAGGGATGCCATGGAGAAGTCGATGGGAGCCATCACTTGATTGCCCATTTCCACAATAGAAACTTTAGCTCCTTGTGCGTGCAGGTTCTCTGCCATTTCCAGCCCGATAAATCCGGCTCCGATGACAACAGCCTTTCGGGGAGCATGACTGTTGATATATTCTTTGATTCGGTCTGTGTCGGCTACATTCCTGAGTGTGAAGATTCCGTTCAGGTCGATTCCCGGCAGGGGAGGACGTACAGGGGAGGCTCCGGTCGATATCAGTAATTTGTCGTAGCTTTCCTCGTAAGTGTCTCCGCTACTTTGTCTCACCGTTACTGTTTTTCTCTTCCGGTCGATGAAGATTACTTCATTTTCAGTTCGTACGTCTACACGAAAGCGCGTAGAAAATGCTTCGGGCGTCTGTACAAACAGTTTTTCCCGTTCTTTGATCACGCCTCCGATGTAATACGGCAGTCCGCAATTGGCATAAGAGATATACTTTCCTTTTTCTAAAAGGATGATTTCAGCTGCTTCGTTTGTGCGTCTGATCCGGGCAGCAGTGGTAGCTCCTCCGGCAACGCCTCCAATAATAATGATCTTCATAAGTTTGTTGCGTAAATAGTTTCCTGTGGAAATAACAATAAAGTAGGGAGAATTGTTCTCGGATCATAGAAAAAAGACTTATATTTGCGCACCCTGTTTGTCTTTCTTCATTTTTTATAAATTAATTATGAGTAAAATTCTTATCATTGACGATGAGGTTCAGATTCGTAGCCTGTTGGCTCGTATGCTCGGACTGGAGGGTTATGAGGTGTGTCAGGCGGGTGATTGCAAGGCAGCTATCAGGCAGTTGGAAATTCAACAGCCGGATGTGGCTTTGTGTGATGTCTTTCTTCCCGATGGAAACGGGGTCGATCTGGTGTTGAACATTAAAAAGACAGCTCCGAATGTGGAAGTCATTCTTCTTACCGCTCACGGTAATATACCCGACGGAGTGCAGGCAATCAAGAACGGTGCATTTGATTATATAACCAAAGGGGACGATAATAATAAGATTATCCCTCTGATCAGTCGTGCCGTTGAGAAGGCTAAGATGAATGTCCGGTTAGAGAAACTGGAAAAGAAAGTCAGTCAGCTATATTCTTTTGATTCCATTCTGGGAGAATCGAAAGTGCTGAAAGAAGCTGTTATGCTGGCACAGAAGGTTTCGGTGACTGATGTTCCGGTGTTGTTGACCGGAGAAACGGGGACCGGAAAAGAAGTATTTGCACAAGCCATACATTATAATAGTAAGCGGAGCAAACAGAGCTTTGTTGCCGTGAACTGTTCGTCTTTCAGTAAGGAACTGCTGGAGAGTGAAATGTTCGGGCATAAAGCCGGGTCCTTCACCGGAGCTTTGAAGGACAAGAAAGGACTCTTCGAAGAAGCCAACAACGGTACGATCTTTTTGGATGAAATCGGAGAAATGGCTTTTGAACTACAGGCCAAATTGCTGCGTATTCTCGAAACAGGCGAATATATAAAGATAGGAGATACGAAACCGACGCACGTGAATGTTCGTATTATTGCTGCTACCAACCGCAATCTGACAGAGGAAATCAAAGCGGGACGTTTCCGTGAAGACCTGTTTTATCGTCTTTCGGTATTTCAGGTACATCTGCCGGCACTTCGCGAACGTACCGGTGATATCAGAATTCTTGCCACTGCCTTTGCAAAGAGCTTTTCCGAGAAACTTTCGTATACGGTCAATGAGATGACTCCTGCTTTTCTTCATGCGTTGGAACAGCAACCCTGGAAAGGAAATATCCGTGAATTGCGGAATGTGATAGAACGGAGTCTGATTGTCTGCGAAGGCGGGCATCTGGATGTGTGCGATCTTCCGTTGGAGATTCAGAATACTCATTATGAATGTTCGGATGATAATATCGGTAGTTTTGAACTGGCTGCTATGGAACGAAGGCATATTGCCCGCGTTCTGGAATATACGAAAGGCAACAAGACGGAAACTGCCCGCTTGCTGAAGATCGGTCTTACCACTTTGTACAGGAAGATAGAGGAATACAAAATATAATAATATGACTATCTGATTTCTTTTTTAGGGGTATATGAGCGATTAATCGTTCATATACTGATCTGTAATGTGAAAAAGAAATAGAAGATATGAATATTTGGAAGACTACACTGTTACTTGTTTTATTATTTACTGGTATCACCGTTCATGCACAAAAAGTAAAAATTTCATTGAATAGTGATGGAAATCTGACGATATGGAAAGTGAAAGCTCAGGCAGAAATTGAGCATCCTTCTGATATGATGACTACCCGATATGACACGAGGGATTGGGTCAAAGCAACTGTGCCGGGAACGGTGTTTGGTTCGTATGTATTAGAAGGACTGGAGCCTGATCCGAATTTTGCTGATAATGCGTATAAAGTCGATAAAGCAAAATATGACCGTAACTTCTGGTATCGTACAGAGTTTAATTCGCCGGAGGTGGAAAACGGAGAAAGGGTATGGCTAAATTTTGAAGGGGTTAACCGTAAAGGAGAAATATTCTTTAATGGGACGCGTCTCGGGTTGCTTGATGGATTTATGCATCGGGGGAATTTCGATATAACTGATTTGCTGTCAAAAAACGGTAAGAATGTGCTTGCCGTCCTTGTGCATTGGGTAGGCACTCCGGTTCCCAATTATGCAAGTCCTACTTATATGTCATGTGCCGGCTGGGATTGGATGCCTTATGTTCCCGGTCTTTTGACTGTTATTACTGACGACGTCTATTTGACAAAAACCGGCGAAGTGTCTATCGTCGATCCTTGGATACGTTCGAAAGTTCCTTCTAAAAACAAAGCGGTTTTAAGCTTGCAGTTGGAACTACGGAATCATACAGATATAGAGCAGAAAGGAGTGTTGAAAGGTATCATTCAGCCGGGCAACATTGAATTTACCGAAGATTTGGTAATTGAGGCAGGCAAACAGCGGACTTTTCTTCTGGATGATAGCAAGTTCAGTCAATTTATAATTCAGAATCCTGCTTTGTGGTGGCCTAATGGTTACGGACAGCCGAATCTTTATACCTGCGAACTGACTTATATGGTGAATGGTAAGGCTTCTGATAAACAGAATATTACATTTGGTATTCGTGAATACGGTTCCGAGCTGGTTGACGGTGTGCTTCATCTTAAAATAAATGGTGAACCTGTTTATGTAAAAGGAGGAAACTGGGGAATGAGCGAATATATGTTGCGTTGTCGGGGTGAAGAATATGATCTTAAATTGAAACTTCACAATGAGATGCATTTTAATATGATACGCAATTGGATCGGTTCGGTTACGGATGATGAGTTTTATGAAGCTTGCGATAAATACGGCATTATGGTGTGGGACGACTTCTGGTTAAATTCAAATTCGAATCTTCCGGATGATGTTTTTGCTTTCAATATGAATGCAGTGGAAAAGATCAAGCGTTTGCGTAATCATGCTTGTATTGCAGTGTGGTGTGGTGATAATGAGGGGTATCCGTTACCGCCTCTTAATAAGTGGCTGGAGGAAGACGTTAGAACATACGATGGGGGTGATCGGGCCTATCATGCCAATTCCCATAGTGACGGCCTTTCCGGGAGTGGACCTTGGACTAACTCTCATCCTAACTGGTATTTTACCAAAGCCCCTTATGGATATGGTGCCAATATAACCAAAGGATGGGGATTCCGTACAGAAATAGGTACAGCTGTCTTTACTACTTTCGATAGCTTTAAGAAATTTATGCCCGAAAAAGATTGGTGGCCACGTAATGAAATGTGGGACAAGCATTTCTTTGGCAATTCGGCGGGGAACGCCAGTCCCGACAAATATTTCTCTACCGTAGAGTTCAATTATGGTAAAGCGAAAGGTATTGAAGATTTTTGCCGGAAAGCTCAATTAGTGAATGTTGAGGTGAATAAAGCGATGTACGAAGGCTTTCAACATCATATTTGGGAAGATGCTTCCGGCATATTGACTTGGATGGGGCAGTCGGCTTATCCTTCATTGGTATGGCAAACCTATGATTATTATTATGACTTGACGGGGGCTTACTGGGGAATCAGAAAGGCGTGTGAACCGGTTCATATTCAGTGGAGTTATGCTGATAATAGTGTAAAAGTGATCAATACCACTTTGAAAGAGCAGAAAGGACTTACGGCTACAGGTAAAGTCTATAATCTGGATGGGAAAGAAATGGGGCGTTATAGCCAGTCTGTAGTTTTGGATGCCGCCGCTAATAAGGATTCCTATTGTTTCCATCTGAATTTTACAACAGACAACCTTGCTTTCGGTAAGAAAGCGGTTGCTTCCTCCATTTCGGCAGATGCCGGAGAGCCAAGTGCCGCGATTGATGCCAGTGATGGCAGTCGTTGGGCGAGTGAACCCCGTGATGAAGAATGGATTTATGTTGATCTGGGTGAACCTACTGAAATAGCCTCTGTCATATTGAACTGGGAAGCTGCTCATGCAAAAGCTTATAAACTGTTGATTTCGGATGATGCAATAAACTGGAAAGAAATTTATATCAATGAGGACTCTAAAGGCGGTGTCGAAGAGATTAAGATAAAACCTGTTCGTACTCGTTATGTGAAAATGCAAGGGTTGAAACAGGCTACTATGTGGGGATATTCACTTTATGAATTTGAATTATATGGTAGAAAAAAGAAGCCAACGGATTTGACTCCTGTGCATTTCATCAAGTTGGAACTGAACGATGAAAACGGGCAACTGCTTTCTGATAACTTTTATTGGCGTTCCAATAAACCGGGAGACTATAAAGCATTGAATAATTTGCCGAAAGCCAAATTGCGTACAACATCAAGCTTAGTGGATAGTAATGGTAAGAAAGTGATTAAAGCAAAGATCGAAAATGTGGGATCATCAGTCGCTTTTGCTGTTCACGTACAGGCTATTCGCTCTTCTGATGGTGAGCGTATATTACCTGCTTTGATGAATGATAATTATTTCACATTGTTGAAAGGAGAGTCTAAAGATATTGAAATAGAATTTGATTCGGATTTGTTGCCTGATGGTAATTATAGTTTAAGTGTGATTCCTTATAATAAATAATATCGGGCGGACATTTCTTTAAATGAGGTAAACACGGTTGTAGCAACATCGGTTTTATGACTTGGTTTTACCAGTCTTTGTGTTTGTCTATGATTTTTCAAATGTAGTCGTGATTCATCAGTAAACTTTTCTTAAAGTTTATGATGAATCCGCTACATTAAAATGCCTCATAGAATTGTGAGGATGCCGGCAGTGACGGGAGTATATTATGATAATGCCGCAATGCCTGTCCCTATCAGGTTTGCGTTATTCATACTTTTTATATCCACTTCAATATCTTCCAAACCGAATAATTGAAGGAGTTCTCTCAGTTTTTCCATAACGAGAATGTTATAGTTTTTATCCTTCCTGTTTTCACTCCAGAAAAGACTGCCTTCGGCTACCAGGCAAACCTTTCGTATATCCTTATTATAGGATTTCAGTAACATGATAAGCCCGGTCAGTGAGGCGGCAACCAATTGTGCGGATCTGCCATAAATCCATTGTGCTACCTGTACATATACATCCTTGTAGATGTCCGGGTAATTCATAATGGAAGTCAGTTTCTGTGCGTCGAATTTCTCTTCAAACTCTTCCAGCGGAAAGGCTGTTTTCAGTATGTCTCCCAGATACATACCGGATACCGCTTTCTCAAAACGTTGCTTTCCCGGATTACCGGAAATAGCGTCAACGGTATCATCTACCGCAGTCAGAAAGGGCGGATGGAAATTGCCTGATTCCAAATTGACAGGAATCCATCCATGTGCATTGCATGACTGATCCAGTTTTTCAATTTTATCAGCAGGGATAAAAGTTGCCATATTGGTTCCTGTCCCTACGATGAGGCCGATATATGCATCATAACTATTGTCTGTGAGACCGGCGAATAAACTGGCTATAGTATCGTTTACTACCTTGATGCCTGTAAACTTAATTTTGTTTCTTTCATTCAGATAGTCGAGTAAAGGTTTTCCGATAAATTCTCCAACCATTTCTTTAATATCTACTCCTTTTGTCCAGCGTAACAGTTTGGCGTCTCCACCCGGTACGGACTCGGCCGGATAAGAAAAACAATAACCGATAGGCATTTCTTCCTCACGTTTGATTCCTATAATCATATCGGCGAGTTCTTTGAATAACTCTTCGCGGGTATATCCGACGGACTTCATAATTGACATGTCTTTTTTCCAGCCATTGTTCGGGTGAATGGTTGGTGTTGCTTTGTCGAAATCTACGATTGCCACCCGATAATTGGTTCCTCCCAGGTCAAGTACCAGTGACTTTCCTTTAATATGGGTTGTTTTTGGAGCAATGAAAGTAGGAATGCATTGTATCTCTGCATTTTCCGTTTTTAACCCTTCTTCTGTTTTATCCCGAAATGAGCATACAATCGCTTTGAGCTGTTCATTATCTAACTTAAAAATGTTTTTTTCCATGACATTGACTTTTTATAGTATAAAATATCCTTGTCTTTGAATAACAACTGAAGGTGGATTTTGCTCGGGAATGCCCAATCTTTATTTGCCTGTATCTGATAATTATGTATTTGTTTTTTCAATTAATAAAAACTATATTTGTTTGAAAAATAATTTGATACATGAAAGAGCGGTCTCCAGTTAAAAAGAATATACTAAAATTGATTCCTTTTATAGAGATTATTGCAGGAATCATTTTTCTCTGTTTGGAGATTCATGACTATCGTACTTTGTATTCTATGGCCGAAGCTGATGCAATGTATGGGGGACTTGCTGATTTTTGTAAGTACAAAGAGAATGTATTTTGTCCGGCATTTTTCTGGATAATTGTTATACTGACAGGAATCAGTTATTGGAAAAATAAAAAGTTATATTGGATTTTAACGCAGGCATTGGTGTTTATGGTCTTTTTTAGAGCTATGTTTCCGTTTTATGCCATTTTTATAGAGTTAAATCCAGTAGTCTTTTATATTCTTCCACTTTTGTACTCTACAGTATTCTTTGTGGTAGAAAGAAAGTTATTCAAAATCAAGCAAATAGATTCTGTTGATATTACAGTTAAAACAAAAATCATGGGGATCGGAATAGGTATCTTATGTACTATCATTTATTTCCTGCTCTTTTTGACCGTTTTTTGCTTAATATGATAGCCGTCTATATTTATTTCTCCACAGTAATTCAACGCGACTTTTGCTCTCATGCCCTAACAGATTGTCTGTATGCCTTTATTCATCTTAGTTTCAGGTATGGCAGCAATTGTGGTAGCAGGTATGAGAG
>ENA-OYZJ01000111-OYZJ01000111.1-human-gut-metagenome-genome-assembly--contig:-NODE-111-length-55006-cov-23.085676_pt1 | contig 55006 bp, 44 predicted proteins | sample MGYA00243290_ERZ653475 | MGnify/ENA primary metagenome ERZ653475 (study PRJEB26926, sample SAMN06165003) | human gut metagenome | biome: ENVO:00009003; feature: ENVO:2100002; material: ENVO:00002003... | reverse complement strand
TACCCTGCGCCCTGCTGTGCCCGACTTTCTTCTCAAACTCGGCGTTGTGCTGCTCAAACAGCTTCAGCAAAGTTTCCTGCTTGATGCCGATACCGAGATAGGCGTCTTTGAGCTTGGCGGCGGTAACATATCCGTCCGTCTGCATCAGTTCTTGGTAGCGGCGGTTTACCTCCACACGGATTTTATCCACCGCAAGGTTGATTCGCTGCGCTTCGACGCTCTTGCCCGAAGCACGGCTGTTCTTCACGTCCCACAACCGTGGGGGAACATCTATCTTGCAACTGAACTGTTTAATCTCACCGTCCACTGTGATACGGCACATCAAAGGCAGGTTGCCGTTCGGCTTCTCGCTGCCTTTTTTCACGTAAAATAAGACCTTGAATGTACTACGCATAACTCACTCCTTCTTTTTGGTGACAAAATTAGTTATTAGTGAGTTACCGACAGCTATGTAAATCGACGCAAAACGCAGAAACAGACCCGTTTAGCAAGGAATCCGCACCCGTTACGGGAGTAACGAGGTGGTAACTGAACTTCTGCACCGTTTGGCTTCGAGGTGGTATTTCGTTGGCTCTGCCCCCCATAGAAAAACAAAGCGTAACGAACGCTGTATCAGCTAATTCGCTACGCTTTGCCCAAATTTACTTTTTCGCTATGGGTTTATTTTACGTTACACATTTTATGTAATACAAAGAACGCAATAAATAATCAGATATGCAAAGAATCACTCACATAAGATATTCATTTCTTGATCTCCCAAAAGCCATTACGACGTCCGTTTTTGCGTTCTATAATACCTCTTTCACTTAAGTTTACGGTCATGGATTTGACGGTTCTCTCAGATTTTCCTATGTGCTGTGCTATTTCTTTTTGTGTTGCATTTGGTTTTTCTTTGAGGTAGTTAAGTACGGCTATCTCTTCCAAAGTGCAGTCTAAAGTGCAATTTTTGCACTTTGAATGGCTTCCTTTTCGATTTCGTCGATCTGTAGATTTCGATTTTTAAGTTCATTTTGTTCGTTGAGAATCAGGTTTCTGAAGAATTTTTCTAAAAATTCGGTCGTGGCATACACACCTTTGGTTAGGTCATTATAGTTAGCTCTGACGAGAGCATTGCGGAAGTACCAAGAATGGTTGGCGAAGGTCTCGTTACTGAAATTGAATCCAAAAGTATGCAGATATTTGATCGTGAATACGGCTGTTGTGCGTGTATTTCCTTCACCAAAAGCGTGTATTTGCCATATTCCAGAAACGAATCGGGCAATATGTTTGGTGGCTTCATCTATATTCAGATTTTTATAATCAAAAATCTTTTCTTGAGAGAAATCATATTCCAAGGTTTCGCGGATACTTCCTGCACTGGCATAAAGTACTGTTGCTCCTTTCAGTACCCATTCATTCTTTGTAATATTGTAATCCCGTATTTGTCCGGCATGGCTGAATATGCCTTCAAATAAATGCCGATGAATAGCCAAGTATTCGATAGGTGAGAATGTGAATGTATTCTCCGAAAGGATCTCTGTTATTCTGGCTGAGACCTTATCGGCTTCTTCCGTACGATCTTCGCTAGATGAACGGGCAACCTTTGATTTGTAATAACTATCAACTAATTGTTTGACCTCGTCAATAGTGATATCCCCTTCAATGTGTTGGCGGGCTTTTCCTTCAAATATTCCGAAGGTTTAAGACCATCAACAGCTTGCAGGCCAATGGCTGTTTGCCAAGCGTATCCTTTCTCCCGCTTATGCGGTTCGCTCTGTCTTATGTATTCCTCGAAGTCGTTCATCTTTTACGTTATACATTTTATGTAATACAAAGAACGCAATAAATAATCAGATATGCAAATCATGTGAACTCCTGCGAATTATAACTTACGTTTCCATGTTTTCCTGTCAAAATCACCAAATCGTGAAACTTATTTTTCGTCCCAATCCTTGGAATATTTTAAAAAGAGTAGACAGTTGTATGTCGGCATGTCCATTCTCAATGCGAGAAATATAGCTTTTCTTTGTACCGATTTTAGCAGCCAGTTGTTCTTGCGTCATGCCCGCTTTCAATCGTTCTGCTTTCAATCGTTCACCTATGATAAAGGCTTCGCATCCTCGCTCGAATTCATCTCTTTCGGGGGTTCCTATAGCACCAAAATCTTCGGTGATCAAGTCTTCTATAGGAGTACATCCATTAATCTTTATTTTTTCATTTGTCATCATCATTTGTTCTCCTTTTATTATTTTTTTGAGCAAAATATTCATTCATGATTCGCAGTGCTCTTTCTATTTCTCCAACAGGTGTCTTTTGAGTTTTCTTTCTTCTTCAACACGTATTTCAAAGAGACCTTTTGTGTTTGCAATAGCTTTCAGATACTTTACCGGCACTTGCTCCAATGTCATGATATATATAAATATCTGATAAACTTTGCACAATACTTCTTTAGATAAAGTCTTTTTAAACTCCTTGAAGTAACTGGAATATGCTACGACTTGGCGAACATATCTTCTTTTCTCTGTCATCGATCTGTATTTTAGATAACAAAGGTAACTAATCCGTGAACAATAAACAAGACTTTTTCATTTTTGTTTGCTCATTCTATCGTAATCAGTTTATGTTATTCCATTTTCTTTTTGCACAAAAAATCCCCACCCACTCAGCGCTACTTTCACAAGCTGCCTCTGAGTGGATTGAGGAACACAAACAAAACAAACAATATATTGTGTAATTTCTTACTACGAGTTATGAAGCTTATACTCTTCTACAGTTTTTAGGCTGCAGGGCAATCAAGTACAAGCAGTGAATCTTCGCACAGCGTAATGGAACACTTTTCCAATATACTGAGGTCGATTTCAACTTTTATCCGACCGCAGACATCTTGCACTTTGTGTTTGAAGTCTACAAAGCCCTTCACAAATTTCTCGATCCGGTTGGCTGAATGTTCGTAAGCATACCAGCGTCCGTTCTCTTCAAACAGATAGGCTTGACGTGTATCTGATGATTCTAGTTGGAGGATGTCTCTTGGTTCCATAATATTATAGTTAATAATTAATTATCGTTGATAATATTTCCGTTAGCATCTACGTCTACGTCACGGACACAACGTAATGCTACTTTATATGACTTGTTCACTTCATCTAAGAACAGTATTCCATCGTTATAACCAAAATGTCTTTTTGAATTATATTTCCATTCAGTTCTAGTATATCCTCTGGCTTGCTGAGTCTTGTCGTAGACAAACTCACTATTTTGGGTATACATAATCATAAACTCTCTTTGATTAGGTGTCCTCCATTTACCTTTACCGTTGCCATTCCCACTTTCACTATAGTTATAACATTTACTATGATTACGAGGAAGGCTGGTTGTTATGGCAACATGGTCTGCCCACAATCCATTTTCTGCTGACAGAAAATCTTTAGCCATTTTGAAGGCTTTATATGGTCTGTTGGTAATACTGAAATTATCATGTAATCCAAGTTCTCCTGAGCCTTGTTTACCACGGGTGTTTTTTTCATCCATTTGTGCAAGATTGAATACGCGTGTATTCTTATCATATGTGAATACGCTACCGACTTTTGTGGTTTCACTACTTGCATTAGTCGAGTTCATCTTTAAATTTAGATTACGAACGCATCTTATTTCTTTAGGTGCTCCTGCATATGTTCTGTCCCCAAAAGAAGCTCCTTCTTCTGCCCATAGTTTCCGGTTGTCACTTAGAAGATAATGATATCTTGTATCTCCGCTTGTTGTAACTGTGCCTATAGGATGTGAATCTGCGTCAAATAAAGGAGTGATTAAACTTTCTGCTCCCAAAAACATTCCGGTCAACTGATCTGTTGCAGGTAAATACCATTTTAATTCTTCTGGATCAATAGTTCCATTACCATTTTCATCTCTATTTCTTGACAAGCAAGCAGACCAACCACTCGTTCTGGTAATTGTAAAGGTGTGTCCATCTGTGTTTGGGCTAGTCATACTGGCATGATTCGTCCATTTGCTGAGGTCTACACTTGGCTGTGATGATATTGTTCTATTTATATATTTATATGTATTGTAATAACCGTTGGAATTACTAAGACCGCTAATACCTGGACCTTCGTTTGCTGGTATTCCTGTTTCATTAACATGTTCCAGACCAAGAGCAGTCTGATCGCTATTAAAATGCGTAGCACTATAATAAGTTTGGATAGACCTTTGAGTAATCAGATATTGCGCATCTGCATAACTACTTTCTTTATCTAGGCTATATTCAGGGGTGAACAGTAATATGACATATCTGTTTTCTTTGTTTACAAAATATTTCCAATATGGTTGGGTCCAATTTTCTCCAGCCGGAACTTGATCATAATAATATTCATCTACAAAAACTGTATAATAGAATGTAGTATTATCCTTTCCGTATTGGCTTGTAATATCTGATGCTAAACCAAATAAATCAATTAAACCGTTTCCATTCGTAGGGTATGTTGCCAAAGTCCCTTTTGTACAACGTTTAAATCTGATCCATTTATAATCTCCCATCTTACGTTCGTTTTCATTTGAAGTATTAGTGACAGATGTTCCAAAGGGAGTTTTTACCATAAAACTTAATTCCCTGGCTTGCGCTTTGGTTAAACCTATAATAAAACAGTTGTAATGTGCATCCAATGTGTATACCTTTGTTTTTGCATCTATGACGTCTCCTTCTACTCCCGGACGTACTTCATCCTTACGTTGGACTTCAACACGAATATCTTCAGTGTCAATGATTGTTACGTTATATGTGTATTTTTTGTTTCGTTCACTTTTGAAGTTAGTAAAATCTTTTTCACCTCCTCCTAAGTGTATTGTATATTTCACATTCGCCACTTTCTTTCCACCGATTGTAGTATTACTGCTTTCTAATTCCATATTGGCTTGAATTTCTACATAGGTAGCGTATGGTTCTACAAATTTGTACTCACCTGTATTTAAGTTGTTATTATCCTTGACTTCCGCTTCTCTTTCCGCATAGCTTGATATGGCTTCTCCATTATATAGCTTTGCATGCTTTCTATTTTCAAGCATATAGAAATCGAAAGAACATGACTTGCCTGTTTCATCTGTTGTAACCTTTTGCTCTGAAGGACTTATGGAGTAATCACTCTTATTACTTTTTACGGCATCTTGCTCTTGTGACAATAGATATGATTTTATAGGCACATTATATATCTTCCATCCTGTTAATTCGAAAGAGGTCACTTTTGAATTCTTTCCTCCCCAGGATATCTTAAATGTAATGTGAGAATCTAAGCGTTCTAATACTATATTTCCGTTTAATGTACTAGTGCCTTTGGTAATAGTACATTCCCCCTCACTTTCCTGAGTTTGACCGGCGGAAGTAGGAATGTAAGCTCCGCACATGACTAATGCAGCTTGTGTCCTATCAACTTGTGCTGTTGATGTGTTTGAATTTAAAGTGGCGGTTACTGCTTTTAGGTCGTTAATATTGCTGACCCGGTCCAATTGTTCTTTTATGCTTTCTCCTCCGCTTAGTTGGTTACTGTAAACATTGGCAGCAGCAAAAATATAACTTTTTCCACTTGTCGTTTTGATGCCTTTAATGGTTCCGTGAGTTGGGTTTGCTTGCCCTCCTTCTATTTTATCATTTAAATCTTCTGCACTGTAATATTGTGTACCTGCTTTGATATTGCCTTCAGAGTCGAATATTAACAAGTATGGGTCATTGATTTGAAATTCTTCTTCATCACGTAATCCTCTCGTCATTATTGCCATTTCCGGTGTCGATACATTGAGGGTTATTTCTACAGGGATACCTTCTTCTACACTATTGTTTTTGATGATTTCGTCTTCTTGACATGCAAAGAAGAAAATACTCATCAGCACAAGACAGAATGCTTGTTTTGTATATATTGATATATTGTTTTGCTTTTTCATGCTAATTTCTCCTTAATTAAAAGATGGTACATCAACTGAGATCAAATCCCACTTTTTTACTGTATAGTCCAAATTTAATGACGCATCTTCTGCTTTTATACTTTTGATGTTGAATATATAAATGTAGTTACGTAAAACGTCATGGATATCACCGTTATGAGTGAATGCTAAATTATATTCCTTAGGCGTATTATAAACATTAGCTTTAATATGTAAGTATACTCTCCTGTCTTCCGCTATACCTGTGTTTTTGTGTTCCGGAATATAAAAACGGTTTTCAAAACAATTCCCTTCTTCGCCTTTTAAAGGTCCGGATGATAAGGCAGAAGTTGATATTTGGGAGGTTGCCGGTATATATGGAAGATTATTACCATTTGGGGCGGCGCAATATCCCTGAGTGTTATAATTATGTAGAGTGATTTCTGTAATTTCAACTCCTTCAAGTCCTTTGCCTTCGTTTACCGTTACATTTACTTTTGCAATGGCTCGTGTTAATTGTAATTCGGCTTTATTGTAGTCTCCTGCTTGGAGTGGTTGTATCTCGCACTCTCCCGCCATAGGTATATAAGTGCTCCAATCGTCACTGCTATCATAATTGAAAACTAATTGTGAGTATAGCATTGCCGGAGCTGTAGTATTACTTAAGGTGGGAGTACCTGACTTTATGGCTTGTTTGTTTTCGCCATTCACAACTACAATGAGTTTTACCGCCATGGCGGAGTTATAACTTTCAGACAATGTTCCTTGTATGGTTCGTGTTATATCTCCATCTGTTCCAAATATTGATACGTACTTTACTTCTTCGATAAATCTGTTGTTTTGAAATGCGTATATATGAACATCTTTTATTTTTCGTTCGTTTAGTTCTCCATCTGTCGTGCTGCCATCTGTTTCACCTGCTCTGGTAGTGGTGTTGCTAATCGCAAAATTCAGAACAAGTTTGACACGTGCATCTGTTACCATTTCTAGATTTTTGTTGCTGTCTGGACATTCACCCATAACTCCGTCTGAGACACACGACGTTGCCATCATGCAGAGGATAGCCAGCAAATAATATGTCAATTTAGAGTATTTCATTCTTTTTTTTGTGTTTAAAGTTCAATATCATTGATTTGGATGATCCAGTCGTTTACATCAATTACAGTCTTGATTAATGCAAGCTTTTCGTCTACAAAAATCTTTATGGTATATTCATCTTCACGATCCAAGTATTCTTGGAGAGAATAGTTTCGATCTTTATATTTTTCCGCATCTACTTCTTCGAAATATTTTATCAAGTCATCACTATGGAACAACACTTCTTGTGTTTGAGAATTCTTGATCGTCAATTCAGGCGTTTGTCCTTTTACGAGTCTTGCCACGCTCAAATCGGAGGTAATGCCGTTATACTCTTTGGCAGGTTCGTCTTCTGCACTAAAAGCTCTTGTTGTTACAATTCCGGCTTTGGTATTGTACGGCTTATATGTTAATAGATTATCTTCGAGCAATGAGTTGTCATAATTCATGTATCCATTATCATCGTATATCGCACATTGGAAAGTTTCTTCTGTCAATGCTTTGGTTATGGGGCCATTGGACTGATTGACCTGTGCGACGATAACATGGATGGTATTGGTATTTTTCACTAGTGACACGTTGGTGATTTGTTGTCTTCCACTGCGGGTGGTAGGTCCTTTTTTCACTTCACCGTGCCAAAGCGAATATAAACTGTTATCTACTATATATTGATCCTTTTCATCTTCTGAGGAACTTCGGGTGGCTTGTCTGCGTAATGTTTTTACTGCCAGTTCCTCTATCTTTGATTGATTGGGGTATAGCAAAGGAACTGCAAATGATTCGTCATTTAGTCCTGCCCATACTACCAGGCGGTATTGAGAAGGATCTATTCCTTCAATATTCATTGCATAATCTCCTTCGCCCAATGGTTCACCTTCATCGGTCTTCTGGTAAACAAGGTTGTTGTTATCATCAAAAGCATAAAGGGTGACGGTTCTCACCTGTTCGGCAAATACGTCCTTTTCTTCCATATTGTAGTCATACTTGAACTTGACACAATATTCGATGTCGCAATCTTCATTGTAATTCAATACTGAATCACAGGATGTGATTGCACCAGCCAATATTGCAAGTGACAATATCTTGTTTGCCTTTTCTTGTATGGTAGTTAATATTTGTTTCATCATTTCTTTTTTTTATGCTTTTGCGGAGCGTATGTTTTGTTTGGATGTAATGCTCTGTTTCTGTAGAGAAGAAAAAGTATCGGGAGAGGAGAAAGCCTCTCCCGATGCATTATTATTTTAGAGATTAGAGATCAAAACCATTTACTTGGATAGTCCAAGGATTGACAGTACTTGTGATTGTCAACATTGTTTCGTCCGGAGTTGGCTCTTGGGCAGGAGTCGGAAAACCAATCTTGGTGATCTTGTTGACTGTCAGTTGATACCAGTTGTTGCGCAATACAGAAACTACAGCCGGCGCAGGATATTCAGTTGTAATATCAGCTTCGTAGTAGCAAATACCACCTATGTATCTCATGATACCATATTTGCGAAGTGTTTCACGGTTTGTGTTATCAAGTGCTGCAATAGCATCGTCGCCATAGTATTCTGTTAATTCGTTCCAGCTCTTAAATAGACGATATGTTGTAACGTTATCAAATGTTATAGCTCTGATATAAAAATCCTCAGTAAGAGCTTCATTGTTTATACAAACTTGACCTTTGTAATGGATTCTGGTTGGATTAAGTGAGTTGTTGTTCTCTAAACAATAGGTGATACCATCTTTAATCCATCTGTAAACATCGCTTGCGGGATCGGTGCCGGCAACTTGATATGGCTGTAACCAACCTTCTACGCTAGCTTTATTATCACCAAACACATAAGAATCACTTGATAGATTTGAGTAAGAGAATTCCAATAGTTTAACGGATACTCCTGTTACATTGTAATCTGTATCAGTAATTGGGAACTCAGTATTCAGTGTTGTCTGCTGATCTAATTTTGCAGCAACACGAGTTACTGTAATAGGAGCTACATTCTGATCGTTTCCGCCTACTATATTTATGTTCTCAACAGAACCGCTCATTAAAAACGCATTGTTTTCAGCAACTGTTCCTGCAATATATGCTAAGCCACTTTGAGGAAGAGTCTGTACTCCTACTTTTAATCCTGCCAAATTAGTATTTGCTGTGATACTCTGATCCTTGCTGTTAATGATTGCGTATACCTTAACGCCACTTGCAGCTTCTACAGTAAAGGCTTCTGTCGTATATTTGTTACCATTGCCATCATTAACTAACTCCAAATCTTTGAAAACAAGTTTCTTATTCGTATTAGGATACTCGATGATTGCTGTGACTGTAGCGGAATTCCGTTCAAAGTCTTCTCCTTCGTCTGTGTCACCGGAAGCAGCTCTTGTTCCTTCATTTGCGAATTTGAGATTAATTCTCATGCTCGCTTCTTCTGTTGGAGTCTGAACTCCGTTGTCAATGATCTCGTCATTGTTGCTACAAGCTGTCATGGCTGCTACTGCCAAACCTGCTAATAATAAATTTTTTACTTTCATTTTAGTTTGATTTTAATGTGTGATGCTATAATTCTTTTTTTTGATTTGCACATTATACAGTATATTTGTATAGTATGCTAATTGTTTTATTTCTATTGAGGAGAGTCATCTAAAGGATGAGGACCGTTTGTTTTGTTAAAACATCATTTTTATTTTTCTTTTTTTAATTGGAAGCCCTTATATATAGATAAGGGGGAAAGAAGTAACTTCCGAGGGGGAATGATTTTGTTTGTTTCTAATAGGCAATGTTTCTTTTATTGTTTATATACTGAATTTATTGTTTTGCTCTTTTGTTTGTTTCGAGGAAACTGTTGTTCCTTATCGACATTGCAAAGGTATGGGAGAAGTGCGAAATCGTTAATTGGTGTTTTTTTCAATTTTTAAGGTGAATTTCTCAATCTTTTAAATGATGTTTTCAGAGTGGGTAAATTGATCGTTTTTTGAATGATATTTGAGTTTGATGAATGATTTGCCTCCTTTATTTTCAATTTACCACTGTTGTGGTTTTTATTATTTTCTTCAACTATTTTAGAAGTGAAGATTGGAATTTACGACTAATGCGCAAGAAATTAGTGAAATTGTGTTTTGCTCATCCTGTTTTGAATGATTTGCTACTGTTTGCGTCACATGGAGAATTATAGCACCGATCGGGGTTCAGATTGTTCAGTTTTGTTCTGAAGCTTCTTATCCATCGGCGTTCCGGCTGAAAGTACTTCCCCGAAAACAAGAGATATCGCTTTCAGTGCTTTCAGCCGTGTTGCTAAACTCAATCATCGTCTTACCACCAAATCCAAAGCTCGTAACCAACGAATGCAGCATATGCTCCGTATGATAGGTTACGGAGAAAACCTAGGCTCAGGTTTCCCGCTCATCCTTAGTGCGTGGAATGAGAAGCATTGGCTGAAGCCGGAATTGGTTGAGCAGCCGGAACTGATGCAGGTGAAACTAATCCTTCATATTGAGAATCGAGTGTATGTCACGAAAGATGTCACGAAAGATGTCACGAAAGAACTAACAGAACGTCAGCAGATTATACTTGAATTCATGCAAGCTGATGGAACTATAACTATCTCTGAAATGTCCCAAAAGACAAACGTGACAGAACGGACTATTAAACGTGATATAGAATCTCTTACAGAGAAAGGTATACTTTCTCGTGAAGGAGGACGCAAAGAAGGTCGATGGGTAATCCGTAAAATTTGATGATATAGGCACATTATATAAGATAATATAATGTAAGTGAAATTCATCGTCTTACCACCAAATATACATTCCCATATTCCGTATGCTTCCGTTCTACCCCCATTTTTATCAATACTTGCGCAAAATGGTTCGGATTGAAACCTCGTAGAGCAGCAGCATTCCGTTTCTTCAGTTCTTTATAAATATCGGCGGCAGAAAGTCGCAGATATTTCTCTTCCGCTGAGGCTGAGGTGCGGAAACAACTGAGAAATACCTCTTCGGCAGGGCAAGTACGGTAAAAGGGTGCATTATTCTGTTGTATTTCACGTTCCGTTTCTTTGTCGAACCAATACGGACACCCGTTGGCAAGCTCCGCTTTCAGTTGGGCGAAGATCTGTTCATGCTCGATTCCCTCACAATCTATCGGCTTTTCTACTTCTACACAGAAGAAACGGCGGCTGCCTGTCGGATCACTCATCAGATCGGAGCGGTTGGAAGTTCCGATGAAAGAAGCGATGCGCGGCAAGTCCCGGAAGTTACGCTGATACGCTTTGCAGACGTGGAGACTTGACATTTGCATTAAATTCTTCAGAAGCGGCATTTTACTCTCTGCATATTTGTCGAATTCATCCAGATTGATCAGTCCCATTTCTGACAGAAGACGTTCTGCCTGTCCTTCTGATGTCAGTTTGAGATTATCCATATAGTAACGTTGTAGTACTTTGGGCATCAGCGATTTGCAAAAAGTCGATTTCATCCGTCCCTGTTCGGCACTGATCAGGATGGGAGCCAGGCTGTTGGCATGGACGCCCGTCTTTCCTTCCCATTGGGCAGCCAGTCCCAGCATCCATGTGTGGAATCCTTTTACCCATAGAGGTAGTGCAGATACACGTCGGGCAAGCAGAGTCAACCGGTCGATGCCGTCCCAGGGAGGAAGTTCGTCCATATAAAGCCGGAAAGGATGATACTCTCCGATTTGTGTGGAATAAATATATCGGCTCACATCTTTATCCCAGCAGGAAATGCCCTCTGCATGAGCCTCCATGCAGAGGGTGTTCAGTTCACGTTTTCCGATGGGACGAAATTCGGTCTTTGCTCCGCTTAATGGGCGAAATTCTGTTTCTTCCGTCAGGCGGTTGTAGCGGAAGTCATAGTGAGTTTGCAGAAAGGTGTTGACCCGTTCCGTCAGGCAGGCGGAGTTGTTGGGGGACTGCTGCTTCGGTTCGGGCGTTGCGGGAACGGGAGGTGTGTCAATCTGTGATACGCTCTCTTTTTTCCATGCCTTTATCAGCATGGCGATCATTTGGGTTACTTTTTCCATCATATTTGTTCTTTTTTTTAAGTTTCGTGCATCAAAGTTACAATGCCGGGATAGCGATTTGCAAGTGTTTTCGATAGATTCCTTTAAATACTTCCGTTTATGAAATAACGTAGGAATCATTAGGTTTTCCTGCCTTTCTGTTGTATCTTTGAAGGCGCAAACATCAGAGGCTAATGCAGATTAGCTGATCAGCTATCCTTCATTAGTCAATCGGCTAATCTCCATTAGCCGGGCAGTCATAGCACATTAGCCGATGAAAATGAAGCTTCTTTCATCGGAAGTTTCCGTAGGAATAACAGATTAGAAGTACTTATTTAATAAAAGAGGAAGCTATGGCTATATTATTTGACTGGTATGAGAACCCGGTATCACCGGATCAACCGAAGAAAAAAAAATTCCATCCCCGCATTGCTTACAATGGTCAGGTAGATACGGACGAAATGAGGAGTAAGATTCAATCCCGTTGTACGCTGAATGAAGTCGATGTGACTGCTGTACTAGATGCTCTTTCGCAGGTGATGGGAGAGGAGTTGGGAGAAGGACGGCAGGTACATTTGGACGGCATCGGCTATTTTTACCCCACGCTGACTGCTACGGAAGAGATAGCCGCCGACACTCCGCGACGGAATATGAAAATCAAACTGAAGGCTATCCGCTTTCGTTCGGATCAGAAATTGAAAAACTCTATCGGATTAATTAAGGTAAAGCAACTGAAGAAGAATTTTCATTCGTCCAAACTTTCGGAAGTAGAGATTGATATGTTGCTGAAGGAGTATTTCAGTACGCATCAGATGATGCAGCGCAGAGATTTCCAATCTTTGTGTGGCATGGTACGTTCTACGGCTATGATTCATATCCGGAGAATTTGCCAGGAAGGAAAGTTGCAGAATCTCGGATTGCGTAATCAGCCGATCTATGTTCCTGTTCCCGGATTCTACGGGACATCCAGAGATCAGCCGACGCTCCGGTAAATTCCCGGCTGAAAGGACTGAAGGCTGAAAGGGTGCTTTTTCGGGGGCAGCTTTCAGCCGCTTTCGCCTGCTGGCAGGCGAAAGCGGCGGATGGCTGAAAAGGCTGAAACGCTTGAAAATAAAAAAAACATTCCATGAATATTTATGGGGCTTTTTTTATTTTTGATGAAGGCAATATCGTGATGTTGTTTAATGGCTTTCAGAAAAAGACACAAAAAACGCCCGAAAGTGAGATTGAAAAGGCAGTAAAACTTAAAAATGAATATTATGCAAGTAAACCCTGACGTTGGAAGTATGGATGCTGTATTAGACAAATTGTACGGCAAGGTAGGTACCAACAAGTCCTATATATCTAGAATTGAGAAAGGAGCGCTTGAGCCGGGAGTCGGACTTTTCTTTCGTATCATTGATGCATTGGGCTTAAAAGTGGAGATTGTTAAGCCGATGATATGATGATTATGATATAAAAAAAACGCACTGCCTTCTCAGGTGGTGCGTCTGTGTTTTGGGGTAAAATTGTTTGTTATTATTCTTTGGGGTAATTTCTTATGCTTTTTAGTTGTTTCATATTGGTGTCAGCCTGAGTGGTGAGTCCACCGGCTTTTGCTGCATTGAAATATTTCTCTGCCGCATCGTAGTCGCCTTCCAGCAGTGCGATGACTCCCAGGTTATTCAGCGTTTCGGGAGCTTTCTGATCAGCTTTGGCAAGATGCTTCTTCGCTGTTGTCAGGTCTCCGCCTTTCTGTATTTCCATGGCTCCTGCATTCAGATTGGCAATAGGGTCATCCGGGAACATGGTGGCTGCTACCTGGAACGAACGGTTGAACTCTTCGCTTCCCGGCTGACAGCTTTCCGCAATCCGATAGATTTCCTGTAGGCTCAACAGTTGCGGACGTGTCTTGATAATCTCTTTGGTTTCTTCCAGATTGAACCCGCGTACGGTATAGTTGACGGTATAGTCTGAATGACGCAAAGCCGGATAACATTCTTCCAATATATATTTATAAGTTTGAGGACCTGCCAATTGAGCGATCTGGCGTTCTTTCTTGTCTATGTCCAGTGTCGAGTCATCCATCAGTTTCAGTATCTCGTCCTTCTTCTCCAATGAAGAAGCTGCGATAAACTTGCGGAATCCTTCCCAATCTTCAGAAGTATACTCTGAAGTGATCAGTTTATTGTCGAACTTGTAATAACTGGTCACATAATCTACCAATGCCTGTGTACGACCTTTTGCCAGTCGGGTATTGTTGGCATATCCACCTTCCGGTGATGCGTAACCGTGAATTTTTATACTGCTGAGCGTTGTCTTGTCATCATTACGTACACTGTCAATGGTAGCACGTATCTTGGCCAGCTCTACTGTGTTCCGACGGTACTCCGGTCGGATGATAATTTGGTTCACCGGGAAGTCGAGGAAAGCGCTTCCTTCTATGGCACGGTGCTTGACGGCTTCTGCCTGTGGAGTGATATAGGATATAGCGGGCTGTAGCTGCACGGGTAAAATGTTCAATCGGGTGATTAATTCACCGCTGGTCTCCTCTTTCAGGTCGCAGCAGCCGCATACATCAATATTCAGTTTCATTTCCGCATCACGCATCCAGGCTTCGAACTGGAATTGCTGGTGGTAGTTGATAATCTGTTCTTTATTATGCTTGCGACGGATAACACTGTAAGTATTTTCCGAAGGAGCGATGTTATTGCGTTGGTTTACTACTTCACGTTTGCGACCGTAAACTACGATGGAAGGTAGTATCTTGGTGCGGCCATTTGATTCGAGGAACGGAGTGAGGGTGGCGACATGATTGGAGGAGAGCTTCAGATTCTCCTGCATCACGATATCCATATCGATGCTCAGCACATTGTTATCTTCATTGCGTGTGATAGATTCTTTCTCTATACGCACCTGATCTCTATAAAGTGTCTGCGCTTTCCCGCCCAATACAGGCAGCAGGCAAAAGAGTATGCATAATATCTTTTTCATATTTGTTTTGTTTTAGAATAAATAGATTAAACTGATAGCAGCTTTCGTGGGACCTAAATAGTTCTTATGTCCTTCGCTAACCTTCTCACCGCACGTCTTGCATTCGAACTGCTCATACTTGACACGTGCGTAACCTACACCAATATTCCCTTCCAGATTCCAATGCTTGGCAAGAATCCATTGATAACCGTAGGAAATACCAGCACCGAAGAAATTGCCTTTGAAGCGGTGGTCCTTCAGTTCCGGCCAGATGCCCCAGAGCATATTGATGGCGGCAGCCTGGTAGACGCCTCCATGTACATGGAATCCCACAAAGTGTCCATTGAACTTGTCGCAGAACCAGTAACGGAGTTCCGGCTGGATGGCAAGCATCTTCATCATCTTCTGATCTTTGTATTTCCACGGATTATAGTTGGCATACAAGTCCAGCGTTAACTTCTTACTCAGACCGACTTCGGCTCCGAGATTGATAATTTTCATCGCGTCCATTACAAGATTGGTTTTCACTCCGACTACCTGACTATATAATAAGGTAGAAGCAAACAAGGTAACGAACAAAAATAAGATTCTTTTCTTTTTCATCGCATGATGGGTTTTGTTTGTTGATGTTGCAAAAGTAACGGTTATATGAATAGACGTTAATTGGTGGATTCATCTTTCTTCTCTTTCCTTTCAATGGAAATTAATAAGTGGGGTGGTATATCATTCTTTTTATAGGTGGCATATAATTCATTGGTAATGGGTGGTATTTTTACCGCTCGTATTGAATGAATTGCAGATGATCGGTGATTTAATACTTGCATATCTTATTCAAGTGTTTGAATAAGCTGTATTTTGTTCGTTAAAGAGTGGTAGTTCATTCATTTTATCTCCTGAAAAGTTTTTTCTATTGAATAAAACGCCTATGTTTGCAGTGTACAAACAAACAAGAAAAGATAAATAAGACAACTTAAGTTTAAAAGATTCCCTCCTAAGGAACATGAACAGATAAACAATATGAAGTGTAAGAAGCGGACGAAATAACAAACAACAGTTCGCAAACAAATTAAAAAAACAAATAAAATTTAGGAGGTACTAATATGAAATCAATTAAATTCTTTTTCGCATGTGTATTGGCATTAACTTTTGTAGCATGTTCTAATGCTGAAAGTGATAGTTTTGAAGACAACTCTTCAAACTTTGAATCCATGATATCTTTATATGGTATACAATCTGCAACTGTTGACTCTAAAGTAGGTGATGTACCTTCTGTGACTGCAGAAGAAATGGCAAGTGTGCTTGAAGCGCTTCGTCAGAATGGTAATACTATCCGTAACTGTGAATCGGAAACTTTGGAAGGATACTACGAAGGTGGTGACAGAAAAGAAGTGAAGATGATCGCAGAATATCAGGCCCGTACCAGAAGCGGTGCTTTCGTAGAACAATTCGCATTGTGTGTTTCCATCAACTTTAATATTGATAATAACGGCGGAGTATTTTATATAGGTACTACATACTCTTCCTCGACTGACCTGTTCAACTGGCAGGGTTATGGAGCTTCCTTATCTACTACTGCTGAAGGAAACAGTGTATTCAGCTCGACTTCTTATCTCTATTTCCGTGTAAGCGACCAGGGTAATTGCCTGGTTAAGGTACCCGTAAGCTTTAAAGGTAGCTACAACTTCAAGGATAATAAGGGAACTTATAGCTTTACTCTTTCCAAAGCAGCTAATTAATACAACAGGAATTTATTGATTTTAGGTATTGCGTTACAATATATACAACTTATATAAAAGGGCTCCTTGCGCCGTGCACGGAGATTCCATCAGACAAAAAGAGGAACCAGACAGCAAACAATATAGCTTTGGTCATTCAGGCAATTAAGAAACAAACAATGGGAGGCCCGCCGATTCTTTTACGAATCAGCGGGCTTTTACTTTATTGTGAATTATTGCTAAAAAATATTTGTTATCCGATTTGCTAATGATTTAATTATATATCTTTATCAGCCAATACACATGAACAAAATACAATTAAGATATGAGGAAGTTCTTCTTTCTGTTGTTGCTGTTGACGGTTTTTCTTCCGTCATACTCTATAGATACCCACTGGGACCTGGAACCGCAAATAATTAAAAACGGAGTCGGAAATAATACTATTTATCATGTTTGTTACGGAAGCGAAGGCTTTATGTGGTTCTCTACCGACAAGGGAATCTCCCGCTACGATGGCTTCAGATTTCGTGATTATCCGCTCATTATGAGCGTTGACTCCCTTTCCACTCCTTTGCATCAGGCTGTAAAAACGCTGAAGGAAGGTTCCGACGGTTTATTTTATGCTTCACTCTATCAGGGGGGAATAACCTGTTTTGACAAAGAAATGGAAAAGTTTTTGCCTGTACGTTTTGACAGGCCGCTGAAACTTAAAGAGATTCAGGATTTTTGCTGGAATGATGGCAGCCTGTATCTGGCTACTTCGCATGGATTGTTCGAATCGCGTCCCATCCGCAAGAAAGAAGGAAAAGAAGATTTCGTCTATTGTATATTGAATCCCGAACCTTTGATAAAAGGAAAGATTACTAATCTTTGCACGGATGGAAAAACAAACCTGTACTTTGCCGTTGACCGCGAAAAGGTGATACATTATGATCTCGTAACCAAAAGAACTTCTGTGATCAGAGAATATGATGTGGTGAACAGACTCTTTTTGCGACAGGGATATTTATGGATATGCAGATTATGGAATGATATTGTATGTTATGACCTTAAATCGCATAAGGAACGTGTAGTCTCTCTCGAGGGGGGGCGACCAGCCGGATTTCTCCAACTCGTATGTTACGGATATGGTGATGAAAGATAAGCAGACGTTTTATCTGACGACATGGGACGGATTATATAAATTGCATTTTGAGAATCTGAATTTGTGTGAGAGCCCGTTTACATTGACACTACTGACACAGGGGGAAAGAGCGTTCCATTCAAGGATCGAAAATAAGATGACCAGTCTGCTATGGGATAACAGGCAGCAGATTCTTTGGGTAGGTACCTTTGGCGGGGGAGTGGTAAAGTTTGATATCAGCGACAGTATGTACAGCCGGGTACGGCAGAATTTCAAATCCAGAGTGGATGGCATGGTCGAAGATGCAAAAGGGTATATCTGGTTGACGGTGACCGATGGAGGCATCATGAGAAGCACTACTCCGTCATTTTCGATGGATACACATTTTGAACCATGGAAAAAAGTATCCGGTCTCTCCGGACGTTATCACATATATAAAGGTAAAGATGGAAACATTTGGCTGGGTAACAATTTTGGAGAGATCATCTCTGTCAATCCGCTTACGGAAGACGTGGAATCTTTTCAGTTGAAAAACAGCGAAGGCGGGAGGATGCAGGCTGTTGTCCATTGTTTCTGTCTGGATTCGTGGAATCGTTTGTGGGTAGGTACTTCGAATGGACTGGTACAGATAGATCCTAAAACTCACGGATGCAAAAATATAAAACTGCCCGGTGAAATCAAGAATGTATTTGCCATCACTGAAGATAAGGAAGGAAATGTATGGGTAGGTACGGATAAAGGGCTGAAAAGAATTGAAACGAACGGTGACCAGATACGGGTGGAAGGAAACTATGAAAAGGAGAATGGGCTGGAAGAAGCCGGAGTGCGAACCTTGTATGTGAATAACTATAATCAGATTTATGCAGCCTATCTGAACGTCGTTATTCGCATCGACGGAAGAGAGAAGGATAAGATAGAATCTGTTTATACACTGCAGAGTGGATTGACGGACGGACATGTCAGTTGCATGGTCGACGACCATATCGGAAACACATGGGCAGGAAACAATGTAGGAGTGATGACCATCAGAAATGGACAGGAGGCTTTTTATAGTTATCTGTCGGTGGAAAACTGCAGTGCAGTCTGTCGTTTGAATGACGGACGCTTGTTATGGGCGAATTCCTGGGGGCTGATTTTCTTTGATCCTTCTGCTACCAAAGGCGATAGTGGCAAGAAGCATTTGATGCTGACCGATGTGGAAGTCGGTGGAGAAACGGTGCTGGCAGGAGAAAAGCGGAACGGGCAGATGATTCTGGCTGTTTCTCCGGAAAAACAGGAGAAACTGGTGTTTGCTTCCGATAACAACGACTTTCATTTGTTTTTTTCCGATCTGCGTTACGGACTGGCACAGCGCAAGATTGCTTACCGTCTGCTTCCTGCGGACAAAGAATGGAAAATGATACCGCTTGCAGAAGGACTGTGGTTCAACGGATTGGCTGCCGGAAAATATGCCTTGCAGGCTAAGCTGGTTTTCCCGGATGGGAAAGAAGGGGAGGTAATCGAGATTCCTCTGGTGGTGAAGGGCAAATGGTATCAGACTATATGGGCGTATATCATGTATGTTCTGTTACTTGGCGGATTGTCTTATTTCTTCTATTCTTATTTCAGAAAGAAGGATCAGCGCAAACAGATTCATCGTGACCGTGAGATGATACTGAAGGAGAATTTGAATCTCGAAAAACTGAAACAGGAACAAAAGAAAGAGATAGAAGCGATGAGGAACCGGTTGCTGATGCTCTTTGTACAGGAGTTGCGTACACCGTTGTCACTCATCATCGCTCCGCTGAAGGAATTGCAGAAGGATGACTCTCAGACTTCTCAGCTTTCTCTACAGGTGGCGTACCGGAACTCACTCCGCATGGTGGATGCCTGCGACCAGTTGCTGGCAGTATACGGGCAGGGCAATATGGAATCAAAACTGGAAGTTGCTCCGTATTCGGTGGATAAAATGATCGACAGTTCTCTTTTTGGTGTCCGGGACTTGTTGAAGGTGTATACCATTGATTTCCATTGCGAGAAGAGAATCAAGAAGGAGATGGAATTTTATGTGGACAAAAAGAAAATAGAATTCGTCATTCATAATCTGTTGACAAATGCTTTCACCCATACGCATTATGCGGGAACGGTTTCTTTATCTGTTTGTGAGGTCGTGAATGACAATATGCACTATGTCTGCCTGATAGTAGAAGATGACGGAAAAGAAAAGGTAAGAACTGTTGAGCAGTTGATGAGCGAGAATGAAGGATCGGAACGTGATATGTCGGCTGCGCAAATGGGATTCACCATCATGCAACAGATGATCGAAGCTCATTACGGAACGATTACTCTTGAAAGTACTGAAGGAAAGGGGACGAAGGTCACGGTCAATCTTCCTGCCGACAGAGATGTCTTTGAAAACAATCCGAATATTCAGTTTATTGATCCGGAAGAACTGACAGAAGTAGCAGAGCCGGAACCCGAATCGGCAGAAACACAGAAACAGGATTTGGCAGTAGAGGATGCTGTGGTGCAACAGGATCAGCAACTGCCGCTTTTTGCGGAGGCATTGCCTGCCGAAGAAGTAGCATCCCCCGTAGCGGGCGGAGTTAAAAAGACGATATTGATTGTAGAAGATCATAAGGATATCCGCCTGTATCTGAAAGTGCTCTTCGGCAATGAATATAACTTGTTGATGGCAACCAACGGGCAGGAGGGAGTCGATACGGCAATGAAAGAGATGCCGGACTTGATCATCTGTGATGTCATGATGCCGGTGAAAGACGGTTTCGAATGTTGCCGGGAGGTGAAGGAGAATCCGGAAACGTGCAGTATTCCTTTTATCATGCTGACGGCAAAGGTAGAAGACGACGATATTATTCACGGACTGCAGCTGGGTGCGGATGATTATGTACTGAAACCATTTACTCCGGGCATTCTGAAGGCGAAAGTCAGCAGTCTGATTAATGGTCGTCAGACGTTGAAGCAGATGTACACGAAGTTGTTCAAATTGCCGGGAACGGATACAATTGTCGTGAACGAACCGGAACAGGCGGGTGAGGAAGTGAAGACGGAAGATCCGTTTATCACAGCTGTTATCAAAATTGTGGAAGAAAATATTTGCGAGGCGGACTTCAGTGTGAAGAAACTGGCAGCGGAAATGAATATGAGTCAGCCCACCCTTTACCGCAAAGTGAAGCAAAGTACAGACTATACCATTATAGAACTGATCAGAGGAGTACGTATGCGCCGTGCGGGAGTGCTGTTGAAAACGAAACAATATGCAGTGCAGGAAGTTGCCGAAATGGTGGGGTATAATGACATTCCGACTTTCCGCAAACATTTTGTGGATGCATTTGGTACGACTCCTTCTACGTATGAATAAAAAAATGACTACTTTTGCAGTCGAAAACCCTAAAATGAGGAATCGGCGTGCAAAGGTATTTTATTTATTTGGCTTATGATGGAACCAACTATCACGGTTGGCAGATACAACCCAACGGGAGTAGTGTGCAGGAATGCTTGATGAAGGCTTTGTCTACTTTTCTGCGTCGTGATGTGGAAGTGATAGGTGCCGGACGGACGGATGCGGGGGTGCATGCCTCGCTGATGGTGGCACATTTTGATCATGAAGACGTGCTCGATACGGTGACTGTCGCCGACAAGTTGAACCGTCTGTTGCCTCCAGATATTTCTGTCTATCGTGTCCGTCAGGTAAAACCGGATGCGCACGCCCGTTTTGACGCGACTGCCCGGACATATAAGTATTATGTGACTACCGCCAAATATCCTTTCAACCGCCAGTACCGCTACCGTGTCTATGGTTCATTGGATTATGAACGGATGAACGAGGCTGCACGAACCCTGTTCGAATACATCGATTTTACAAGTTTCAGCAAACTGCATACAGATGTAAAAACAAACATCTGCCACATCTCCCATGCCGAATGGATGAAGATGGAAGGCGAGGATACCACCTGGGTATTTACTATCCGTGCCGACCGCTTTCTCCGTAATATGGTACGTGCCATCGTAGGAACATTGCTTGAGGTAGGACGTGGCAAACTGACCGTGGAAGGGTTCCGTAAAGTGATAGAACAACAGGATCGTTGCAAAGCAGGAACTTCCGCTCCGGGAAATGCGCTCTTCCTTGTCAACGTAGAATATCCGGAAGATATTTTCTCAGAGGAAACTAAAAAGTCAGTACTATCTACACTCCTTCCCGAAGGAGGGGAGTGTTAGATACTGCCGACTTCCCAGTCAGCTCAATATTACTTGTTACTTATTACCTATTACTTATTTCAACATGTGGTTATTATTAGCTTTTCTCTCGGCTACCTTGCTGGGATTTTATGATGTATTCAAGAAACAGTCATTGAAAGATAATGCGGTGTTGCCTGTATTGTTTTTGAATACGCTTTTCTCCAGTCTAATTTTTCTGCCGTTCATTTTGGTATCGGCATTCGAGCCTGATCTCCTTGGGGGAACCATCTTTAATGTTCCCGTTGCAGGATGGGAGCAGCATAAATATATTATCATCAAGTCGTTTATCGTTCTGTCATCGTGGATATTCGGTTACTTCGGGATGAAACACTTGCCTATTACCATTGTGGGGCCTATCAATGCTACCCGTCCGGTGATGGTGCTTGTAGGAGCAATGCTGGTGTTTGGCGAGCGTCTGAATCTCTACCAATGGATCGGAGTGATGCTGGCAGTGGCTTCCTTCTTTATGTTGAGCCGTTCGGGGAAGAAAGAAGGGATCGATTTCAAGCATAACAAATGGATTCTCTTTATTATACTGGCAGCAGTTATGGGAGCTGTCAGCGGATTGTATGACAAGTTTCTGATGAAACAGCTGAATCCGATGCTGGTGCAATCGTGGTATAATGTCTACCAGTTCTTTATCATGGGAACCATTATCTTCCTGCTCTGGTGGCCCAAACGGAAGACGACCACTCCTTTCCGCTGGGACTGGACCATCATTCTGATTTCCGTATTCCTTTCGGCGGCGGACTTTGTCTACTTTTATGCACTGAGCTACGATGACTCTATGATCTCCATCGTTTCAATGGTTCGTCGGGGAAGCGTGATCGTATCTTTCATTTTCGGAGCACTCTTCTTCCGTGAAAAGAATTTAAAAAGCAAAGCGATTGACCTTATCCTCGTGTTAATCGGAATGATATTCTTATATTTGGGGTCTAAATAAAAAGTACAATATGAAATCAAATAAAATCACTCATACCATCGCATTTTTCATCATCGGCTTGTTTACTTTTGTCTCTTCACAGGCGCAGGAAGCAAAGACTCTTTTTATCAACGTTCCGGATTCACTTTGTCCCTTGCTTACGAAGGTGAACCGTGAAGACTGCATCGACTTTCTGAGCAGTAAAATGAAAGCACAGGTGGAAAACCGCTTCGGGCAGAAGTCGGAAATGACCGACTTAAGTAAGGACTATATCCGGATGCAGATGACTCCGGAAACCAGTTGGCAGATGAAAGTATTGGCTTTGAATGATACCACGAATGTGATTTGTACGGTAGCTACGGCATGTGCTCCGGCTTGTGATAGCAGCATCCGCTTCTATACCACAGACTGGAAACCGCTGACTGACCATTCATTCATTACCCTCCCGGTTATGAGTGATTTTCTGATAACTCCTGACTCCGCTTCCATATATGAATTTGATGAAGCCTCCCGTTCGGCAGACATCTTATTGATGAAAGTGGATATGAACAAGGAAAACACAGAACTGGCTGTCACTCTGTCCACTCCCGACTATATGTCAAAAGAAACGGCAGAAAAACTTAAACCGTTTCTCCGCCGTCCTATTGTTTATCAGTGGAAGAATGGAGCGTTTACCAAATAAACAGCTCCGCCCCATTTCCACTAATTATCCATTAGCCAAGCACTCATTGATGAATGCCACCATCTCCGGTGTATGTTCTTCTACGCTTTGAAGTAGTTTGAACTGTGCCTTGGTGCGCACCAGATTATGTTCGGGATATTTGATTTTGTAGTAAGTATCTCCGTTGATATAATCGGCAAGGAACCGTACGCACTGCATATAGGGGAATAAAGCGGCAGCATAAGGCAGATTCTCTATTTCAATGGGAGTGAGGAACGATTTGGCACCTTTCAGATATCCTTTGGTGAATGCCTTGAATATCTCCATGTTGAAGTTCACACGATCCAGGTCTTTGTCATCTTCGTCGCCGGTATTGGCACCTGTACGGAGGAAATCACCGTAGTCGGAGAAGATGAAACTCGGCATTACCGTATCGAGATCAATGACGCAAAGCACTTTTCCGTCTTCATCGAACATCATGTTGTTTACTTTCGTATCGCAATGGCATACTCGTTTCGGAAGTTTTCCTTCGCGGAACAGGCGTTCTGCCTTACACTTTTCGTCCGCACGCTTTTCTATCTCGTCCAGATAATACTGTACTTCGGCTACTCGTCCGGCAGCATTGGCAGCGACTGCATCACGTAGCTGTTTGAGACGGAATTCCATGTTATGGAAGTCGGGGATGGTTTCTCCCAGTGTTTCCGGAATGTCGGCAAGCATAGCCTGAAAGTTTCCGAAAGCCTCTCCTGCATAATTGGAATATTCCGGATTGACAGTCTCGTACGTTTTGGCACGCGGAATGAATACCATGACACGCCAGTAGCTTTCTCCATCAAACCAATAAGTTTTTCCTTCTTCTGTGGCGAGGAAAGAGAGAACTTTGCGGTCGATGTCGGCTTCTCCGGCTTCGGTCAGTTTCTTGCGAATATGTCCGGTGACTGCGGCAATATTGGATTGAAGCATTTCTACATTCTGGAAGATGGCATGGTTGATGCGTTGCAGAACGTAGTCGGGGGCGTCTGCTTCCTGTGTGTTAACTTTGTATGTGTCGTTGATAAGTCCTGCTCCCAAAGGCTTAATCTCTGTGATAGTACCTTGGGTGTTGAACTTGGCTACAATACTTGATAAATCTTTCATGGGTCTTTTCTTTAAAATTTATACTAAGGTTATCGATAATCATATTTGGCGGCTTCGGTAGCCTGACTGCCGGAACGGGCTGGTACCAAAGTGAACCCCCAGTTGTATTCGCGGTTGGCGGGAATCTGGTGGAAAGGTTCGGGACGTGCCCCCCAGCTATCATAACCGCCTACTCCCTGTTGCTTCATGTCGACACAAACTTCGACGAAGTCTCTTGGAGTGACGTCGTTGACGTGATGCATCCGGCGCAATACATTGCGGGCGGCCTTCTCGTCGTGGTTGGCAGCTTCTTCCGGGCTGAAGTTATTCCATTGGTAAGGGTGGGGCAGCGCTTCTTCCGAGTCGAAGTCCTCGACGGAATTGCGCAGTGCGTTGAAACCGATCAGGCTGTCGGCAACGATGACAAGGCCGTTTCCTTTATCGGGAAACAGGTTGAGCCAGCGCGTATCCGTGTGGTGTCCGTTCTCCTGAGGACGTACATAGTTGAAGTACATCTTATCGGCGGTTGTCTGATAGATGCCTACCATGGTTCCGTGATTGCGGTCGATGTAGTTTTCTTCCGGACCACGTCCGAAATACTGTACATTATTCATCTGTGCCGGTAAGCGGAAGCGTACACCGATGCGGGGAACTTCCAGCTTGGAAGCGGCTTTGCGGGCTGCATCACTTCCGGGAGTGAAGGTAGCCATGCGGGTAGCTTCGGAGACTTCTGTTTCGGCAGCCTGCATATCGGTAGAAGTAAATTTTGCATTTACATGAACGATTCCGCTTGGGTATATCTTATAGGTGACAACATACAGATTGCCGGCTGCCAGCAGATAAGTTGCCTGCAACAGGACGGCTTTGTCTTCTGTGCTTACCTTCGTGTCTGTCACGTGGAAGTCTTTGCTGGACTGTTTCCATACGTGGAGGCGTTTGGGAGCACCGTTTCCGTAATCATTGTCATTAGGCGCACGCCAGAAGTTGGGCTGGATGCCGAATCCGTCTTTGAAGTATTCGGTTCCATCCACTTTGTATGAGGTAACCAGACCGCTCTTCTTGTTGAATACAAAATTTACTTTTGAAGAAGAAACAGTCAGTTCGTCTCCTTGGGTTTGAGTTTGTAATGCGGGGCCGTTGGCTTTGTACGTATTCCTTTCGGCTTCAACGGGCAGACGGAACTGGTCATATGCAATTTCGTATCCAGCGGGAATCAGCGGTTCCGGTTCTACGGCTATCACACTGAAGTTAACGAAATATTCCGTTCCCGGACGGGCTTTCAGCCCATTTACCGGTACGGTGAATTCTTTCGAAGCTTGCGGAGCGATGTCCAGTGATACCTTTCCGCTTTTGACGGTTTTTCCGTTGGCCAGTACGCTGTAATGTATCTGATACTTTTTCAGATTGGTGAAGTAGAAACGGTTCGTGATGTTGAACTTGCCCGATGCTGCGTCGATCGCATCGAAGCCGACATTCTGATGCACGTATTTCACTTCTGCCATTGCCGGATGCGGACCACGGTCGGGGTTGACAAGGCCGTTGCAGAGGAAGTTACCGTCGCTGGGTGCATTTACTCCGAAGTCACCTCCATAAGCCCAGTATTCTCTTCCGTTCTTGTCTTTCTGGAGCAGACCCTGATCTACCCAGTCCCAGATATATCCTCCCTGAAGGTTCGGATATTTATAGATAGCCTGCCATTGTCCCCAGAGATTTCCGGTAGAGTTGCCCATTGCGTGTGCATATTCTGACGGGACAATAGGACGGTCGCTGCCGTTCTTGCCGATATCTTCCAGCCAGCCGGCACCCGGATACTGAGGTACGTACATATCGGTGTTCCATTCCCATTGTGCACGTTCATAGTTGACGGGACGTTGCATGATGTTCTTGTCGGCTTCTTTCAACCAAAGATAAGTCTGGTAGAAGTTGTATCCGTTTCCGGCTTCATTTCCTAACGACCAGAAAGTGACGCTGGGGTAGTTCTTGTTGCGTTCGAACATATTGATTGTGCGATCCATGTGTGGTTTCAGCCATTCGGGATTGTTGCCTAATGAGCCGCCTTTACGTAGATCGTAGTACATACCGTGGCTTTCGATATTGGCTTCATCGTACACGTAAAGTCCGTATTCGTCGCAAAGTTCATAGAAACGGCGGTCCTGCGGATAATGGCAGAGACGTACACTGTTCAGATTATGCTGTTTCATTAGTTCGAAGTCCCGACGCATCAGTTCTTCGGTGACGTAATGTCCGGTTTCCGGATTATGTTCGTGGATATTGACTCCTTTCAATTTCAGCGGTTGTCCGTTGATAAACAGGCATACATAAGGTTTTCCGTTGGCGGCTTTCTGATCGATAGGTTTGATCTCGATGCGACGGAATCCTACGTTGAAAGGGATAATCTCATTGACTTTACCCTCTTCTTTGACAGTCATTACCAGCTTGTAAAGGTTCGGGTGTTCCGATGTCCATGTGTGTACATCGGTCAGATTCTTGTCAAAAGAAAGGGTTCGTGTCTCGTTGACAGGGACATAAGTTGTCTTCTCTTCGGTGGCAACTACTTTTCCCTGAGCGTCGAGCAGTTCATATGCCAGTGTCAGATTGGTTGCAGCCGGACGATGATTGCGCAGGTCGACGTTCAAAGCGAATACTCCGTTCTTGTAACTGTCATCCAGTGTCGATGTGATGCGGAAATCTTTCAGGGCGGCTTTGGGCTGTGAATACAGATAAACATCCCGTTCGATACCGCTGATACGCCAGAAGTCCTGACATTCCAGATAAGAACCTGTGCTCCAACGGAAGATTTTCAGTGTAAGTACATTCTTACCCGGTTTCACGTATTTGTTGATCAGGAATTCTGCGGGGTTCTTGGAATCTTCGCTGTATCCTACTTCTTGTCCGTTGATGTATACATATACACCTGATTTCGCTCCGGCGAGGTGGAGGTAGATATCCCGTTCTTTCCAATCGGCGGGAATATCGATGTCCCGACGGTAGACTCCCACGGGATTGGCTTCCGGAAGGCTGGGAGGCTGTGGATTACGGGGCTTGAACTCATAACCGTGGTTGGTGTAGATAGCCACTCCATACCCTTGTACTTCCCAGTTGCCCGGGACTTTGATATCATTCCAGGAGTCCGTGCTCACGGAAGGGTCGGTGATATTGGCGGGAAGGTCTTTGTAGCTGTCTGCAAAGAAGAACTTCCATGTACCGTTCAGCAACTGATAATAGTTGCTTTTTTCAAACTTCCCGGTAAGTGCATCAGTCCGGTTATCGTACGTCATGAAGGAAGTACGCGGATATTCTTTATTGACCGATACAACTTGCACATCCTGCCAGTAAGGTTTGTCGGATGTCTTTTCGGCCATAGCGCCTGTTGTTAACAGAGAGAATATTCCTGCCAGTAATAGGTGATATGATCTGTATTTCATGTTTTTCAATCTTGTTTCTTTTTTTATTTAACTTTGATATGGTCGAAGCCTTCCCCATAAACTCCGATAACGGCACTTTGCGATACAAATGCGTTGGGGTCGATATCTTTAATCAGTCGGAAGATGATGGTAGACTCCCGCTTTTTGGCAAGCACAAACATCATTTTCACTTCTCTGCCTGTGTAGAAGCCGGTTGCATTGATGATCGTCACTCCACGGTGAGGGTATTCGTTGATGTGTCGTCCTATCTCCTCATATTTATTGGATATGATAAAAAACTGGACAGACTGACGTGCGCTGTTCACTACCTGATCGAGTACGAAACTGCAAATGTAAAGTGTTGCAAATCCGTATACCACCTTCTCCCAGTCCTTCAGAACGAAATAACTGGAGGTAATGATGATCATATCGCAGATCAGTATGACTCTTCCCAAGGTTATGTCCCGGTATTTGTTGATGATGGCGGCAATGACGTCCGTACCGCCGGTGCTTCCGTTGGCGCAGAACGCAACTCCGATACCGCCGCCACAGAACGATGCTCCGATGACGCATGCCATGAAAGGTTGGTCGCGAAGAAGGGAAACGCCTGATGCCAGTTGCTGGATAACGGACAGGAAGAAAGTCAGGGTGAATACTCCAAAAAAAGTTTTAATACAGAACTTTAATCCCAATAACTTAAGCGCAAGCAACAATAAGAAAAAGTTAATGCCGAAATATGTATACTGTACCGGGAATCCCGTTGCCCAATATACAATAGATGCGATACCCGGCACTCCGCCCGTCGTAATGTCGTTGGGGAGTAGGAAAACGGTCCATCCGATGCCATAAAGTATCATACCTACGGCGATCATCACATAATCTTTGGCTTCCCGAAGGATAGTCTGTCTAGAGGGTTTTAAAATATCTGCTTTCATATAGGTGATTATAATAATCAGTAAAGTGCCGAACATGAACTTACGGATAACCTGACTTTTTCCCAGTCTGGCTATCCGTAAGTTTATATATTAATAAGGTATAATGGCTTATTCGGCAAAAGCATGTCTGTAACCTTGCACTTTGTTCCATCCGCCACGGGTGAAATCAGGAACTTCTACCGGAGCAGAACCGTTTTCGATGGAGAGTCTGGTCAGTTCGGCCATACAACACCATTCTGCGAGGTCGTAAACGTCCATGTCCAGTGGCAAACCATTGCGCAGACAGTATACCAGACGATAGTCCATGATATAATCCATACCGCCGTGTCCACCTACTTTCTTGGCAGTTTCTTCCAGTTCTTTGTGAATAGGATCTTTGTATTTAGCCATCAATGCTTTTTTTACATCTTCAGATACAGAACCGTGTGCGTTCAGCTTTTCGTGATTCGGCACATCATTAGAGTCTACTTGTGTAGGTCTCAGACAGTATTCCTCAATCGGATATTTGCTGGCATAGCCATTAGCTCCAACTACCTGGTACATACGGCTGTAAGGACGGGGAGTCATTACATTGTGCTGTATCAGCATTGTTTTGCCGTTCTCCGTACGGATGAGGGTTGTGGTCTGGTCTCCGTTCTGGAAGTCTTTTACTTCTTTTCCGGTAGACTTTTTAATGTATGCCGGACCGTTCACAGCTTTGGTGTCCATAGCTACGAGAGTTTTCATACGGTCGCCACGGTGAATATTGAGTACCTGGCAAGCCGGGCCCATACCATGAGTTGCATATACATCACCACGATGTTTCTGATTGTAGTCCATACGCCAGTTGTTCCAGTAATACGGCCAGAAGTCTTCCAGATTGTGTATATAAGCACCTTCTACGTGAAGTACCTCACCGAATACACCTTGTTGTGCCATATTGAGTGAAGTCAGTTCAAAGAAGTCATATACGCAGTTTTCCAGTTGCATACAGTGTTTGCGAGTCTTTTCAGAAGTGTTGATTAGCTTCCAGATTTCATCCAGTGTCATAGCGGCAGGTACTTCGATGGCTACATGTTTGCCATGTTCCATAGCGTATACACCCATGTCTGCATGGTGTTTCCAGTCTGTAGCTATGTATACCACGTCGATATCGTCACGTTCGCAGAGCTTTTTCCATGCTTTTTCGTCTCCTGCGTAGGAAGCTGCTTTCGGCAGACCGGCTTTCTCCAGTATCTTTTGAGCATTTTCAACACGTTCGGGGAGAAGATCGCATAAAGCTACAATCTGAGTTCCCGGAATATGTGTCCAGCGTTCAACCGCACCGGGACCGCGCATTCCCAATCCGATAAAGCCTACACGGACTGTTTCAAGTTTAGGAGTAACGAGTTGGATTACATCTTGCTGATTTGCCGGACGAGCCGGAGTTTCTACTTTAATCGGAGAGAATTTTGCTTTTGTCTTTTGAGCAAAACTGGTCTGGCAGGTCAACAATGCAAGACCGATGAGTGTGTTAAGTAGTAGTTTCTTCATCTTTCTTTTAATTTTTAATTGGGGGTTATTAATTGGTTTTTCATTTCGGTGTCAAAAATACTAATTAATTAATCAATCCAGTGTAATTATTGTAGATATTTTCATTGCCCGTCTATATTTTTGGTAGAAAAAGAGTCGCACTATTCGCTATGTTATAATGATATTTTCGGCATCGCCCGAACAGTGAGCGATGCCGTTTCTACATCTGTAATGTGTGTTAAGTTAAATTATTCTTATAACAGAATACGTTTTCCGTCAGCTTGTACGGCATATAATTTGGCATTCACCATCAATATAGATGAAGGAATCTCGAAAGTCGTGAAGGTAGAAAAATAAAGTAATTTTCCATTTTCATCATTCTCTCTGAGTTCAAAAGCCACAGCTTCATCTCCGTTTTGGATGGAGACCTTGCGTCCTGCCAGCTCTGCCGTGATAGCTTTGGTTATCTTCTGATTTTCTTTGAATTGAGTGTAATATCCGACATCTCCGACTGCCGAATAGCGGTAGTCATTCGGTGGAAACTCACTTTTCTTTCTGTCTTCAATGTATTGGAAAGCATGTTTCGGGGCAGGGAATTGTGCCATGTATTCTTTTGCTTCCCGAATCATCGCATCACTTACATAGTATTTGTATGTTCCATACTGTTCGATAGTCGTATTGACAGGTTCGAAGAATCCCCACATCTCGAAAAAGTCTGTCAGGTTCTGATTGGCGGCTTTACTTGCCATTTTGGCAAATTCAAGTTGCTTTTTCCCGGGATCTTCACCTTCGGTCATATTCACTTCACGCATCAGTTTGAAAAGTGTTTGCCAGAAATCTGTTTTATATTCGCATCGGTGATAGTAAATCCATAGTTGCCAGTTCATTCTCATATGCGTTTCTGTGTCTTCGTTCTGGTGGGTTGCGTCTCCCATATTATACCAAGCCTGCCCGTTGGCATAACGGGCGGTTGCAACGCTTCCTAACCCGTTACCACGCGATTTGTATTTTCCTAATTTATAGATAATGAAATTAGAGAACAGATTATTAGATGATTCGGTAGAACTGGCCCAGTTAATAGCTGCCTGATGAACATGGCCAATTTCATGAGCTGGTCCCCACGCGTTATCTTCCGCCGCCATTACATTATCTTCCAACAAGATATTGCCTAAGTAGGTATAGACAAATCCGATTTGATAGTCAGAAGCCCACATATAACTTCCTTCCGGTGAGATGGCAAATAAATGGTTGTTGACTTGTGATGGGCGTACATCGTCAATTCCCATTAATTCTTGTTGCCAGCCGACAATGTTATCCCATAGATGGATAGCTGAGAGGATGTTGTTGGGTACATATTCCAATAATTTGTTGCGGTGGAAATAGAACATGATCTTTTCACCGCGTATGCAGAAGTATTTGTGTGTTGATTTTTTCAATAATTCAGCGTATTTTTCGTCTGTCTTATGTTCTTTCAGGTCGAAGAAACCGTTCACTGTGCCACTTCCGAGTGGTATGTGAATTTTGATGGGTTTTGCTGTATTTGAAGTCAGTTCGGTGTTGTACATGACAAACAATTGTCCTTCTCCTTTCATAGTCAGTTTGTTGACTCCGGGATTTAGCATATAGACATCGCCTGAAGAAGCTGTTTGCTTGTATTCTGTTCCTGTTTCCCAAATACACTGCATTGAAATATTCTGTCCGTATGTGTCACCAACCAATACGATGATATCGTCTCCTGCCTTGACGGATATACCAGTCGGATTGTCGAGATCACTATATTTCTTAGTCATTAATTTATCCGCCCATTCAGCAATATTACTGTATGGTTCATAGCTGCGAATGCGAAATTCTTTTTCCCATTTGTCGTATGTATTGTCACGAACCGCTTCTGCTATTCTGACGAAATAGTCTGGCAGAGCTTGTATCTGTTCGTTGGTGACGCTGTTCTTTATTTCCGTACAAGTTATATCGGTGAATACGGTAAGAAGTTGTTTATCCAGTGTTTTATCCGTATTTGTTTTGTAAAATTCCATTTCATCACAGCTTACAAAATCACCCAGACCGCTTAATACTTCGAATTTGATTCCGGTCGCTTTTATGCCTTCTGAAAATGAAACTTTGGAAGGAGCATTCTGCTCTTTAAAGTCATATTCTCCCTGTAATGTATAATCTGATCGGTCAGGATTGGTTGTTGTATATACTTTGACCTTTCCGAAGTTTCCATTACCGGATCGTGTATAATAAATTAAGTAGTCTATTTCCGTATCTCCTTTAAAATAGTATTCCAGCGTGACAGGGAATTTGGCGGATTGTCCCCACGGAGTGTGGAAAGGGGCAGCTCCATCAGTTGAAAATTTGCCATCATATGTATTTTCAATATCCTGTCCCTCCTGATGCTCACTCGCTTTGCCTCCGGTTGGTGTAACCTTGATGTCACCCTCAACAATTACTTCGCCTTTGGCATATTGATTAACGGTGATAGTATAGGTAGCAGTAGTTGATGTTACTTTTATGTTGGCTGTTCTTTTGGTTTCGCCTGTATTTTCATTCACTGTAATTCTCAGGAAAGTTCCTTCTGCTGCTGTCTTTTGTTTTGAGCATTGTAGCCAGTTTGCTTCATAAGAGACACTCCATTGAGCTAACTCCATAGATGTGTTAATTGGAATCTGGACAGACGTACTTGATTTATCCAGATTTTGTATCAGATATTCTTCACTGATACTGAAGGAGCTATTTATAATCGATTTTTCGGTATCCTTGCATGCCAGTGAAACTGTGAATAGAGTAAAAAGGGCTAATAGGTTAGTAATGAATCTTTTTATTGTCATTTTTTTGCTGTATTAGTTTTTAAGATAGATGAGGTATAAAAGGGTGAATCAAAAGTCTGACTCACCCTTTGTCTCTCATTTATTATTCGGACAGTATGAACAGACTAAATTCGCTCCATACAAAGAAGGAACCACCGGTCCAGTTGCTTTCACATTCAAAGCGTAAGGTGTTGGCAGCATTGTCTATTGAAACGTCGGGAGAAACATAAACTCCTGCAGCACCTGGCGGGAGACCATCTTCATCCCACGCAAAACGCTTGTAAAGTTGTAAATTGTTCTCATTCGTTCCTGTATATAAATTGAACCATGCCAAAGCGGCATTTCCGTTATTTGATCTGTTTGTATAGGTGAAACGGAATGTCTTAGTTGATACGGGCAATTTTACTTGAACATAATGCTTGTCGGCAATTGATACACTCCACGCGCTGTGGAAGTAGGTACCTATGTCTCCATCCAATAAATTAGCTAAGGAACCTTCTGACGGTTCTATTGCATTACTGGAAAGCATGTCCGCTGTCAGACTGTATTTTTCAACAGATGCAACCAGTATAAATGGATTCGTGTCGAATTCGAAACCGTCTTTTCCATTAATTTCCAGAATCTTTATACCCACATTTCCGGAGGTCTTCGTAAACTTAGGGATATTAACCTGAACAGAAGATGTGTTTCCAGGCTCAAATGAGATGATATCCGAAACCAACGTTGTTCCTTCTAAGGTAGTAGTAGTTTCATCAATTGCTACTTTACAGGTGAAATTCCATTGGTTTTCGACTTGCAATCCTAAATCAAGAGCAATGGTGCCTCCACTTTGGGGCAGATATTTAGTCACGGTTCCTGAACTGGATTCAGTGACTGAAAGAGAGGGAGTAATAATCTCCGGTTTCAGAACTAATGTGTTTTTATCCGCCAGGATGGAATCGGATGTACTGGTCAGCATGATTGGAAGGACACACGTTTGTCCCTCTTCAAGAGTCTGCTCAAAGATTTCTATCTCGTTGGTATTCAACTGTAAATTGATGATCTTATAGGTTTCAGCAGAAGAATAATCGAGTGCTTCCATGTTGAACGAATAACAATTGGCAGGCATTGCCACATAGTCCAAACCTCTCTCGGAGATATACTTCTCAAAATTGACTGCATCCATTGCACCGATATGGGCAGAAGCTGTCAATGTGGGTTGACTTCCGGATTTAATGACCGTTATTGAATAGTTAGTAGCCTCTCCTGTTTTATAAAGATCTACGGCTTGCTCACCGGTGGTTTGCAGTGATAGTATTTTCTCATATTCCTGCGGATAGGTATCGTCATAATTATCGCAGGAAGTATTCATCAGAATCATCCCGCACAAACACAATGCTATTGATATATGTTTCATATATATTCTATATTGTTATGAATGAATAAAAAATAATTAATATCCGGGTGCTTGTACCATTTGCGGATTTTTGTATACTTCGTTGTAGAATACCGGATTCAGGTACATGCGGTTTTCCCACACATAAGGTGCATCAACTGTAGTTCGTTTATTAAATTCTTCGAATGTGGGACTTTGAACTTCTGCATTCAATCCTTCCCGTTTGTTTGCTCCAAAGTACTTGGCTCCTTCTGCCCAACGGCGGACATCGAAGAAGCGGTGACCTTCGTTCCATAATTCAACAAAACGTTCATTGTGTACCCAGTCTTTTATTGTCATATTATTTGTGATATCAGCCAATGTTAATTTAGGGATTCCGGCACGTTCACGAACAGGATTTAGTGCATCAATGGCTTCCTGTGTATTTCCTAATGCTGCATGGCATTCTGCTACGTTTAGGTAGAGTTCGGCCAGGCGGAATAAGATAGTAGGTGCGCTTGTTCCGCTTGTAGAACCGCCGGCTGTATAGAATTCAGTTACCGGATCAACAAACTTTTGTGTCAGGAACCCTGTGACACTATGGTCACGATTAAATAGAGACGGATTGTAACCGTGCATTTCCGAATTCCTCATTTCCAGTTTCAGAGGAGAACCGGCCGCAAATTTAGTTCCGTAGTCACCACCGTCAAAAGCCATCCATGCATAGAAACGAGGTTCACGACCCACATTCAATTTGATAATGTCTTCCCGTGAAGAGATACCTGCTGACTCAAACCATTCAGAGGAAGGAGTAAAGTCAAGGTCTTTTTCAGGTAGTTTCCCGTTAGCTGTATAGAAATGTTCGAATGTATATAATGTAGGAGATACACCACTATAACCAGCATGCCACGTTCCATCCGATTTCTTCAGAATACGAAGCGGATAACGGGAATAAAAATCAAACTGGTTGGATAATCCCCAGATAATTTCTTTGTTTCCTTCAGATTCACGTGTACTTACGGCATAGCGCATCTTCATTACGTTTTTCAGGAATTCTCTATTATCTTCCACGTCTGCTACTCCGGGAACAAAAGGTAAGTTCAGGGATTGTCGGGAGTAATATTCGTCGTCATCGTAAAGTTCACGGTCACCGGAAGTTGTAGCTAATGTAAGTGCTTCCTGACATGCGGCCAGTGCTCTTTCCCATTTGCTCTTGTCATAAGTATTGCTTACTAAAGCTTTACCGTAACCCGGAGTCTCGAAATTCTCATTCTGCCAGTTAGGATAGGGGAAACTTCCGTTCCATAAAGGAGATGCGGCATAAAGTAGTAAACGGGCTTTTACAGCTTTGGCTATAGTAGATGTGGCGCGTCCCCATTCATTGGTAACGGTGCGGTTGGCAGGAAGTACTTTGGCGGCTTCATCCAGCTGGTTCGCAATCCAGTCTACACAATAGTCAAAGTGAAAACGTCCATTATACTCTGACGTTGGGGTATCCATCGGGATGTACGAGTCTGTAATTGGGATGGGACCATATCTTCTTAAAGTAGCGAAGTGGTAATAAGCTACCAGGAATTGGCATTCGGCTCTCCATTGTTCCTTTTCTGCATCAGATGCAATGTCGCTTCCCGCATTTTCCAACTTTTGCAAAAACAGATAACATTGTCCTATATATTGGTAAGTAGTTCCCCATAGCCAGTCTTGGTTAGTGGATGATGCAGTGTTAAATGCATAGGCGCCCCAATAACCGTCTGTGTTCCATGAATAAGGTAATACATATTCGTCTGTCGTAGAGTTTATTTCCCCCAAATAGGCACTGGGTAAGTCTGTACTGACACCTCCATAACAGGAATAAAGAAATCCTAAAGCTCGGGTAGGGCTTGACATTGCGTCATCGATATTGGGTTGTTCGGGTGGAACAACGTCTAGATAATCACATGAGGTTAAGCCCAATGCAGTGATAATAACTGCTATACTTATATTTTGAAAGATGCGTGTTAGTTTCATATTTTTTCTCATAATAAATTAGAATTGAAGTTGAATTCCGACATTGACAGTCTTTTGCATAGGATAACTGTTCCAAGAAGACAGTTCAGGATCCCAAAGGTCAAACGGACTAAAGGTGAATAGATTGGCTGCGCTGACGAAAATACGTCCATAAGGTATTTTATATCCTACTTCTACATTCTTCAATCGGAGGAAAGAACCATTTCTCAACCAGTAACTACTGTTCACTGTATTGTTGGCAACGTCTGTTGCAAGTAGTCCCAAACGAGGATATTTTGCATCCCAATTCAGTTTTTCTTCTGACCAGTAATTATCGGCTATATATTTTAATACATTTCTGTTACCGACGGCTATTCCTTCTTGGAAAGGGTCAATACCGTTTGTCATGATAGAACGCAGGGCAGAGCCACTGAAGAAGACACCAAAATCAAACTTCTTGTAGTTGACAGTTCCGCCAAATCCGTATTGTAAGCGTGGGGTACTTCCATATTTGGAGATCATCGTCTGGTCATCCGAGTCAATGATACCATCACCGTTAAGGTCACGATATTTAATATCTCCGACCTTGGGTGTAGAACCCAAATTCTGGGCAGGGCTGTTATCTATTTCTTCTTGTGACTTGAATAAGCCTTCTGCTATGTAGCCGGTAATGCGTGAATAAGGTTTTCCGGTTTCTGACTTCCATATAGTCGGATATTCCGGTTCATCCACATAGACCATTTTATTTTTGTTGTAGGTGAAGTTTGCCTGTAGACTGACAGACAAATCTCTGGAGAAGTTATTGGCATAATTAATACTGAATTCCACTCCTTTATTATCCATTTTACCAATATTACTCCAAGGTTTGGCAATATGATAAGCCAGCGATTGTGGCCATGCTTCACGGTTCATGAAGATGTCATAACGCTTGTCGTAGAAATAATCGAAGGTAAATGTCCAGTTTCGGAACAATGTAAAATCAATACCGATATCGAGCTTTTTTACTTTTTCCCATCCCAAACCGGACATGGCGTAGTATGCCATCTGAGGACCTCCTAATTGGTAGTCCATATTTTGTCCGGAAGTCCATTTCAGATAAGACAGGTCGTTGTTTGTAATCTTGTCTATATACAGGTAATAACTTCCGCCGGCTTTTGCCAGATCGTCGCTACCTACAAGACCGTAGGAACCTCTGATTTTGAGATTGTCCACTACATTTTTCATTGGTTCGAAGAAAGCTTCATTGCTTATCACCCATCCTAAAGACACGGCAGGGAAGAATCCGAAACGGTCTTCTTTGGCCAGACGTTCGGTCCCGTTGTAACCGAAGTTAAACTCAAACAGATAGCGTTGTCCGTAATCATAAGTAAGACGTCCGGAAAGGCCTTGATTACGGTTGGGTAACACATCGCTTCTGTATTCGCGTTGTTTGTAGAGTAACATGGCACCTACATTATGCAGACCGAATTGACGGGCATAGTTTAGGTTGAACTGTAATTCAAATGTTTGGTCGGAAGACTTTCCGATAGCCGACTGACTGATATAATCGCTGCCATTCGAATTTAGCAGTTCCAATTCATAATTCGTATTTTCCAGGTCGGTTTCATCGTAGCTTCCGCTTTTTATGCGATAATAATAAGGAGCAATGCTACGATCAAAGTAAGAACTTGACCAGGTTTTGAAATTTACAAAAGCATTAATTTTAAGCCCTTTAGTGATAAAATCCAAATCCTGATCTATCTTGATAACTGTGTTAAGTGTATTTTCGTTCGTTTCGGCAAATGATGTCATCATCCTGGCATAGGGGTTCGTGTATAAGGTACTTCCTGAGATGATGTTGTTGCCGTACATGATACGCCCGTCTTGACTTGGATAAGTAACCGGAAATTCTATGGGGGTAGTAGTCAGAATCTGTTTGAATAAATCCTCGCTTGATACATTCGGGCTTTTTTTCTGACGGATCTGAGCGTTCATATTCATTTTGATTGTCGTCGTCGGCGTCAGTTTATAAGCAATATTATTCTGGAAGGTATAGTTCATTATATTAATATTGTTGTTCCATGAATATGCTTTCCCTGTGTTCAGCAAGCCTGAATCATGGCTGACATCCAAACTCATGTAATATTTAACTTTAGAACCACCACCGGAAATGTTGACGTTGGCACGTTGGCGCATACTCATGTTTTTAAACAATACGTCTTGCCAGTTTACATCGGGGTATAGGTATGGGTTGACTCCGGATGCCGTACGTTCCATGTCTGTAGCACTGTATTTGGGTGTAGCGGAAGAGTTTCTGGCTAATGAAGCTTTATTATACATATCCATATAAGTAGCTCCGTCCACAAATTCCGGGAACTTGTCTAAGTAGTTGAAAGAATTTTCTGCTGTAACGTTGATGGATGTTTTACTATTGTATTCTCCGCCTTTAGTTGTGACGATCATTACACCGTTAGCTCCGCGTGAACCATAGATAGCGGTGGCAGATGCATCTTTAAGGATAGAGAAACTTTCAATATTCTCGGCCGGCACATAATTAAGGTCACCGGATGATATTTCTACATCATCCAGTAAAATCAGAGGAGTTGCTCGTCCACCGAAAGTACCGATACCGCGAATGTAAAATTCGGCACCGGAGCCAGGCTCTCCGGAATTTGTTTTTGCGATGACACCCGCCAACTTTCCGGCAAATGAATTGGATAAAGTAGATGACGGCAGCTTGAGGCTGGCACCTTTTATACTTGTGATAGCTCCTGTTACGCTGACCTTCTTTTGGGTACCGGAACCGACTACGACAACTTCATTCAAGGTATGATCGTCTCCTTCCAGTACAATTTTGATATTCCCTAGATCTTCTACAGGAACTTCGCGAGTTTTATATCCGATGTAAGTTACGACAAGGATCGTCTTATTGTCGGGTATGGAAAGACTAAAATTACCATCAATATCCGAGATTGTACCGGTGTTCTTGTCACCTTTAATCGTGATGTTAGCTCCAATGATGGGGCTATCGTCCACTGCGTCTATAATAGTACCGGTTACAGTACGTTTTTTCTTTTGTTGGGTGTTATTCGTTTTTTGTACGTTAAGAATAACCTCTTTGTTTTTTACGATATAGCTAATACCGCTGTCTTTGAAAACTTCATCCAGAATCTCGTCAATAGGACCATTACAATTAATGTCTTTCCGTTGTTTGTCTTCGAGATCTGCTGCATTGTAGAAGAACGTGTAGTCGCTGTTTTTTTCTATAAGCTGGATAGCTTGCATAATAGTGATTGATTGCCCCTTGATAGATATGTGTCCTTGAGCTCCAAGAGCGGACAAGGGGTAAAAGAGCAAAACGAGTGCGATATGCTTCAGATATCGCCTCCGGTAACAACTGTGATTTTTTTTCATGATTTAACTTGTTGTGAGGTTAAATATTGGGTTAATTATTAGAAATATGGTTAATTATATATTACTATTTTTCTATTCTGTTTTTTGTATGTAAGGTTAAGGCTGAAACAGAGTTTATCTATCACGTCATCCAATGTTTCATCATAACGGATGCTGCCTGTGAATGAAGGCTGTTTAGTAAACTTTCCTTCTAGAATTATATTTGATTGGTATATTTGATTTACAATCGAAATGAGCTGGGATAATGGGGTTTCTTTGAAGTTGTATCTTCCGTCCTTCCAATTGATATCCATAACATTCTCAACTAATGTTTGTGCATTGTTTGGATTATACATTACCTTTTGCGATGGAGACATGATAATTTTCTCTCCTGTAGATTCTACATTGAATTCAATTTTACCATGAAACAGCGTGATTTCATTTTTTTCAGCATTAGTTTGCTTGATTTGGAAACAGGTTCCCTTTACTTCTATAAAAGCTTTATTAATATGTACTTGGAAGAAACTGCCTTCATGTTTATATACCTCAAAAAATGAGTTGCCTTCTAACCATACTTCTCTTTTTTTGTTGAAGGCTTTTGTGTATTTAATGGAACTACCTGATTCCATCCATACTTTTGTACTATCCGGTAAAACGTGCATTTGGTTTTGTTGTGCTATCACCTTTATAAATTCGTCGTTAATATTATCTCTGATTGAATTCATCCAAAATCCTCCTATTGTTAGTAAAAGAGCAAGTGAAGCTACGGCAAAATGCCATCTTAGTTCTGTTAGAACTTTGTTTCTTTTCCTATCTACACATCTTGCTTTTACTTTTTCCCAGATCTGTTCTTTTATTTTAAAATCTATAGCTTTATTTTCTGATTCATTCCATTGTATTTTAAGTTCTCTATCCACTGATTCCAGGTCAGCATAGCTCCTTCGCTGCTTTTTAGTCAGCTGTCCTGCCAGCAAACCTTTAATCAAACTCATCTTTGTATCTTTATCCATCCTATCTTACTTTGTTATTATTCTATTTATTATTACTCGTAATACTATAAATACACTTGAGTTAAGTCTATCCCCACATCCCTTCGATAAAAAAAATAGCAAAATTATTATTAAAACCACAACAACTTAATAATCAATATACTACCACTCAATTAAAAAGAAGTTTTTTTTTCGAAAAGTCATTTTTTTATCTTAGTTCTAACAGAACTTAGTTGAAATTAATAATTAGAATAGATTTTGAAGACATTATTAAAGGAAAAAAGGTAACTTTATTATAAATAAAAATCAAAAAAAATGTTGCGGTTAATAGTTATTTCTTTATTTTTGTAACACAATTGAAAAGAGATGGAGGAGACAATAATTCTGGAAAAGGTAAAAGCGGGAGATGCGGCTGCATTTTCTTTGCTGTATGACCTTTATTGGCTGAAGGTTTATAACTTTGCACGACTTTATATCACTTCATCTTCCGTGATTTCAGAAGTAGTTCAGGATGTTTTTGTGAAAGTTTGGGAGTCCAAAGAGTTTCTTGATATTACCAAGAATTTTGATGGGTTGCTTTTTATGATTACCCGTAATATTATATTCAATTATTCGCGTAGACATTTTAACGAGCTGAATTTTAAAATGACAGTTCTGAAAGGACTTGAAAATTCTTATGATATAGAAGAGGAATTGGATGCTGCTGATTTGAAGAACTATATTGATAAATTGATTTCGCAACTTCCGGCCAGACGACAGCAGATCTTTAGAATGAGCCGCGAAGAGCATCTATCTAATCGGGAAATCGCGGAACGTTGTGCAGTCAGTGAAAAAGCAATAGAACGGCAGATAACATTAGCATTGAAGTTCATCAAAGAGAACCTTCCTTTATTTGTCGTATTTATGGGATAAAGGCTCAAACGTATTCATACCCATGCTTGAGTCTGAATACGTTTAATTGCCTATATGGTGTTTCTTATTTTTTCAGTTTAAAGAAAGGATTCTTGCTAATCTTGACATCCGAAGGTTTCATCTTTTCAATTGTAACAGTACGTCCTAATACATTCCCTTCAATCTTATTGTTTGAAATAACTACAGATTTACATGCTTCCAGCGTAATACCTTCTTTGCGATAGTGATAAGGCTGGTAAGTCGTATCACGTATGAGTGTATTGGAGGAGAAGGTGAGCCCGTTTACCGAACGTGCGAAGAGTATCGGATAATCAAATAGGTGGAAGGTATTATCCATAATGCGGATATTGCGATGATAGGGGTACTTCTGTTCCGGTGTCGGTATTTCCGGGTCAATGCTAATCACAGCTTCACAGAATTGATAAATTGAAGAATTGCAAGGGTAACGGAAATCATTGTTGCGTATCAGCACATCTTTGACAGCTCCTGATTCATACCATGCGTTTGCGTCTCCGGCAATCAGAATGGCAGAGCCGCTGGATTCGAATACATTGTTCTCGATAATAACCTTGCCGGGAGTAGATACAAGCAGACCACGTGCCCGGCAACTTCCGAAATGGCAGTTGCGTATTTCTGCATCAGGTGTGCAGGTCAGATTCTCTATTACATATCCGGCTTCCACTCCGGCTGGAAGTGGTACTGATAATTCGATGATAAATTCAGCTTTATTCAGTGCTTCAAATTTATTCATTTTACCGGTAGCTACGGTACGCATGGTTTTATGCTCTATAAATCCGATTGTTTCGTCTGGGCGTCCCCATTCCATCCCTTCACTCATGTCTTGCATGAACTTGCATTTGATACGGGTAGGAGAAAGAACTTCCATAATACGGGAACATGTTCCATGGATGTTAATAGGGTCATCCATCAATCCTGCCCAACTACAGTTCTCAATTTTGAGTAATCCGCTGCATCCCATGAAGTGGAAACCGTCGTCATGTCCGCTCAGCACACGTTTCTTGGAAGTGTTAGGGATGATATGTACATCATTGAAAGAGATATTCTTGCTATATTGTGACAGAATTCCCAGTCCGCAGGTATGGAATAGCTTTACGTTCTCTAGCTTTGTATCCATACTGTGGTAAATGAAGATACCGGCGTGATCTCTGGTGCTGTGTCGTAACACAAGGACCGTACCCGGCGCAGGGAAGAATTTATCAGCCTCCTTTTTAGGATCGGATAAGCGTATTAATCCGGGGTTTATTTCTGTTGCATCGTATGAGCGCCAGCCTAAGTTATCACCTGTATTTGGCAGGACGAGATGGGTGTCGGGATCAAACTGCATGATCGCCCAAAGACTGCTTTTCCATCCTTCGCCGACAAAAGTCAGTCGTTTGTTTTCTATGATATAAGGATATTGGTGGGAGTCGATTTCGATCTCAAGGTATTCGGAGGTAGATTGAGTGACAATACCTTGCGCAGTTAATGGGATTTCCCAATCGACGGAGATATTCTTTAAAGTAATGTTCCGGCAATGATCCAAAGTGAATGGTTGCATCCGTCCATGCATAATAAACTCAGAACCATTACCGTCAATCGTCAGATCATTGATCTGCTCCAATAGCACGGCGAGAATTTTGGGATTAACATCGTAGGTGTTCGTTTCGTAATAATCTTTTTCGATAGCATGTTGTGCCCAGAAGTCATATCTTCCTTTTGGGAAAACAAGCGTGGAACCGGGATGTTGCTTGCAAGCATCGATTGCCTTTTGTATAAATGGCACTGCGTTGATACGGCTGTCGGGTTTCAAACCGAAATCAGATACGGAAATAATCTTGCTTGCTGCAATGCTGTTTACGCAAAGTAAAAGTGCAGATAGTAAGCATGTCTTTAATGATAGGAATGTTCTCATGTGTTTTTTTATAGTTTAATTGGGGTAAATAGGTAAAATCTAATGTTTGTGTTTTTTCCAGACACCTCTGGTGAAATCCGGTATTTCTACAGGAATACTTCCGTTCAATACTGACTTCTCGCTTAATTCGGTGATACACGACCATTCGGCTGCATCATAAACGTCCATGTCAAGGGGCAGTCCGTTGCGCAGGCAATATATTAACCGATAATCCATTACATAGTTCATTTCGTTCGGTAATCCTTTACGATGTGCTTCCTCGCCGATGGTGGCGCTAAAAGGGTGTTTATAGCGAGTTAATACTGTCTCCAGTGCTTCGCCTTCAAGCGGAGTATCTCCATGAGAATCCAGGGCAATGCATGGTACCGGATATTTTTGTGCAAAGCCGAGTGTACCGCATACTGTTTGCAGGCGACTGTAAGGGCGGGGAGTAGAAACATTATACTGAAGCATGATCGTTTTTCCTTTGGCGGTATGGATAAGCGTGGTGTTGACATCTCCCAGCTTATACTTCTGACGGGCTTCCGTTGAGTTCTCTCCGAATCTTTTCCGCGCATACTCGCTCATGCCGGCCTGATGGGTGGACATGGATACGAGATATTCCATTCTGTCATTGCGGTGGATGTCGAGAATCTGACATGCAGGTCCCAGTCCGTGGGTGGGGTAGGGATTGCCTGTATGTTCGATACTGTATCTTTTTCCCCAGTGATTGTGGTAACCACCTTCGCTCTCTTCGGCAAAATACATGGAACGGAGATCGTGAATATACGCTCCTTCTACATGCATTATTTCTCCGAGTACACCTTGACGTGCCATTTCGAGAGTAGTCAGGGCAAAAGGGTCATAACAGCAATTTTCCAGCATGATACAGTGGCGTCTTGTCTTTTCTGCTGTATCGACCAGTTGCCAGCATTCGGCTATATTCATGGCGGCAGGAACTTCGATAGCTACATGTTTGCCGCATTCCATTGCATAGGTTGCCATTTGGGTGTGAGTGAGCCAGTCTGTACAGATAAAAATTAAATCCAGATCGTTGCATTCACACATCTTTCGCCAGCCGCCTGGTCCGGTATATCCCGTGGCTTCGGGGTGCTTTGCTTCTTTGAGTATGAGTTGGGCTTTGTTCAAGTTACCTTCCCTGATTTCGCTGAGAGCTTTGATTTCGGTTCCTTCTATTTGCAGATAACGTTGCAGGGTGAGTAGCCCTCGATTCCCCAATCCTATGATTCCGATGCGGACAATTGGGATAGGGGGGTGTGCCAATTGCAGTACGTGTGATTGCGTTGGAGAATCTTCCATGTTCTTAGAGGTTTAAAGTTATACAAAAAAAGAGAATCTAATTTCTCAGATTCTCTTTGAAGAGCGGAAGACGGGGCTCAAACCCGCGACCCTCAGCTTGGAAGGCTAATGCTCTATCAACTGAGCTACTTCCGCAATTTTTGTGGGCAAAGATGGATTCGAACCACCGAAGGCGTAAGCCAGCAGATTTACAGTCTGCCCCATTTGGCCACTCTGGTATTTGCCCTTTTGTGCTTTTGAGGAGGTTTGTTTCTCAATTGCGGTGCAAAGATACAACTATTTATTTAAACTCCAAACAAAATCGATCATTTTTATTGCAGTAATTGCACATTCATCTCCTTTGTTACCCAGTTTGCCACCGGCACGATCCTCTGCTTGCTCCATTGTATTGGTGGTAATTAATCCGTAAATGACTGGTATGTCGCCAGTTGCGTTTAATTCGGTAATTCCTTGAGTCGCTCCCATACAAACATAATCAAAATGTGGAGTATCTCCTTTAATTACGCAACCGATTGCAATAATTGCATCCACATCGCAATTTTCCATCATTTGATTGGCGCCGAAAGTTAGTTCGAAACTTCCCGGTACAGTTTTTACCAGAATATTTTCATCTTTCACTCCATGTTTTTTTAATGTATTGACTGCGCCGTTCAATAAGGCTCCGGTAATATTGAAATTCCATTCGGATACGACGATGCCGAATTTCATGTTTTCAGCGTTTGGTACAGAGTTGAAATCGTATTCGGATAAGTTATGGTATGCTGTTGCCATAATTGTAGTAATTAAAGTGGGTTATAAATACATGATTTTAAAAAGGCACGGATTACACGGATTTCACGGTAGCTTCGCATAATTGCATTAGTACATATTGTGCGTACTAAAAACCGTGAAATCCGTGTAATCCGTGCCTAACCTTCTATTATATATAATAAGGTATATTATTTCTTCATCAATTTAGCCTGTTCGATGTACTTGTCGATGTCCATAGCCTGGTAAGACTGGAAGTATTTGTCCTTGATCTTAGTGTAGGCATTAACGGCATCATCATACTTTCCTTGTTTCACCAGAATTTCACCGGCTTGCATCAGGAAGATAGGGCTTAATGAGTTATTGTCAGCTTTGTCTGCTGCAGAGAGCAGGGTAGAAGCGGCTTTGTCCAGCTGACCCAGTTGTGCGTAGCAGTTTCCTGTTGCGCCGAGGATAGCGGGAGCTACCATCTGGTCGCCTCCGTTGAAGCCGTCGAGCATCTTTACTGCTTCGTCATATTTACCCAGTTGTGCGTAGCAGATTCCTGCATATGCTTTTGCCAGATTAGCGGCTTTTGTCCCGCTATATTCGTCGGCAACTTTGAGGAAACCTACATAACCAATACTATCACCGTTCAGTGCTTGTTCATAAGCATCTTGTTCAAAGTATTCCTGTCCTTTGAAAAGAGCAGCCTGTGCCTTTTCTTCACGTGGCTCAGCATAGAGGTTCTTGTACATGATAAAACCTGCTACGATGATAATCACGGCTACAACACCGCCGATGATTGCGTTTTTGTACTTAACAAGAAATGCTTCCGATTGTGTCAGTGCATCTTCTACGTTCAGATGTTCGTTCTGATTCTTTTGTTCTGCCATTTTTATATGATTCTTTTTGTTATTATTCATCGTTTGATAATTCGACTCGCAAAAGTAGTTTTTTTATATCTACAAACGAAATTTAGAGGCATCTTTTTTTGTTTTACGCTCGAAAACCTCGAAAAACTTGCTACTTTTGTGAACAAATTAACGCGTATACAATGATACTGAAACGGATATCCATATTAAACTATAAGAATCTGGAACAGGTAGAGATCGGATTCTCCGCCAAACTGAATTGTTTCTTCGGACAGAACGGGATGGGAAAGACGAATCTGCTGGATGCAGTGTACTTTTTATCTTTCTGCAAGAGTTCAGGTAATCCGATTGATTCGCAGAACATTCGGCACGAACAGGATTTCTTTGTTATTCAGGGCTTTTATGAGGCGGAAGATGACACACCAGAGGAGATTTACTGCGGAATGAAGCGTCGTTCGAAAAAGCAATTCAAACGGAATAAAAAGGAGTATAGCCGCTTTTCCGATCATATCGGCTTTCTGCCGTTAGTGATGGTTTCGCCTGCCGATTCGGAGTTGATAGCCGGAGGAAGTGACGAACGGCGCCGCTTTATGGATGTCGTGATCTCTCAGTATGATAAGGAATATTTGGAAGCATTGATACGCTATAATAAGGCATTGGCACAGCGTAATGCCTTATTGAAAAGTGAATTTCCGGTAGAAGAGGAATTGTTCCTGGTTTGGGAGGAGATGATGGCGCAAGCGGGTGAAATTGTTTTTCGCAAGCGGGAGGCGTTTATCGAAGAGTTTATTCCTATTTTCCAGTCGTTTTATTCTTTTATTTCCCAGGATAAAGAACAGGTGGGTCTGTCTTATGATTCGCATGCACGGGATGCTTCTTTACTGGAAGTTCTGAAGCAAAGCCGGGAACGGGATAAGATTATGGGATTCTCTTTGCGGGGAATTCATAAAGATGAACTGAATATGCTGTTGGGCGACTTTCCGATCAAGAAGGAAGGTTCGCAGGGACAGAATAAAACGTATCTGGTAGCGTTGAAGCTGGCACAGTTCGACTTCTTGAAACGTACGGGGCAGACCGTCCCTTTATTGCTGTTGGATGATATTTTTGATAAACTGGATGCTTCGCGGGTAGAGCAGATTGTCAAGCTGGTGGCTGGTGATAACTTCGGACAGATATTTATTACGGATACCAACCGTGAACATCTGGATCGTATTCTGCAGAAGGTAGGCAGCGATTATAAAGTATTCCGCGTAGATCAGGGTGTAATTAATGAAATGGGAGCTGAACAATGAAACGTAACGATGCCGAGCAGATAGGAAAACTGATTCAGCAATACCTGCGTCAGGAGAGTCTGGAGTCTCCTCTCAATGAGCAGCGGTTGCTGGATGCCTGGCCGCAGGTGTTGGGACCGGCGGCAAGCTATACCAGTAATCTCTATATCCGTAACCAGACGCTGTATGTACATCTCACTTCCGCCGCCCTTCGTCAGGAACTGATGATGGGACGGGAACTTCTGGTGCGTACTCTGAATCAGAGAGTAGGGGCTACGGTTATCACAAACATTATTTTTCGTTGAGGAAAGGAATTCTGTCTGTCACTTTCATCCCCAGCTTTTGGAGCGTCTCATTTGCCCGGTCATAGTAGAACGGAGTTTCCAGATATTGGTTGTTGTGGGCATCCACTCCGATAATGGCAGTGCAGCCTTCGTGCACTGCTATTTCCCAAAAATCAGGGTGGGGAATGGTTGTTATTCCATGTTCGTCGTTGTAATCTTCGTAGCCTATATTATATTCCAGGGGCAGGTTCAGGCGGGCGGCCGTTCGGCAGATATGTCTGCTGACAAGTTTACAATGACGGTCAAATTCAGGATATGAACGCATGAACAGGTCGGGATGTGCCAGATAGGCAAACAAACCGCTTTCCATACCTTCAATCGCACTCTCTTCATAAAGTTCAAGCATATCTAACGTATGGGTATGTCGCCCGAAATAAGGAAACTTCTCATCTGTATGGAAATGGTGGTTGCCGAAGATGATGTAATCCAGCTGATACTCCTTGATAACTCCTTTCAGCCAGGGAATATACTCCGGAAAATATTCACATTCCAAGCCGATTTTAATGCTGATCTGATCTTTATATTTCTTTTGTAGCGAGCGGAGGCTTTCTACATACTCCGGCAGTTCTTCGGGAATCATCCGGATGTCGGATACATAATCGGTATGGTATTTCCATGGAGTGTGGTCAGAGAAACCAAGTTCCTGATAGCCGCCTTTGATGGCACTTAAAACAAATTCTTCGTCACTCCCTGTCGCATGGAGGCAGCGGGTGGTGTGGGTGTGATAATTCGTCCTCATTACTTGTTATAATTATGTCCATGCAGATGTCGAATGCTTCTGCCGGAACTTCTTCTACTATTTGAAATGGGAAGCAGATGCCTGCTTTATAAGCTGCGGGGATGCGTGGCAGCAAACGGTCATAATAGCCTTTTCCTCTTCCCAGTCGGTTTCCTTTCCGGTCGAAAGCTACGCCGGGAACTGCGATAAAATCTATGTCGGCATAGTCTGTGAATGTTTCTCCAACAGGCTCTTCGATACCGTAAGTGCCGGTTGCCATATCCTCGGGACCGGTATAGAGGCGTAATTCCAATTCATCGCCGACAACTACCGGAAGCAATATCCGCTTCTCATTGCTCCATTTCCGGATAAACGCATGCGTGTCTACTTCATCTTTGAGCGAATGGTAGAGCAATACAGTAGTTGCCGCCCTGAAAGCCGGGTGGGCTTCGAGGGCGGCAAGTATTTTAGCTGATTGTAGCTTCTGCAAAGTCGAAGATGCGTGTCGGATCTTCAGTGATGCCATAAGCTTGCGCAGTTCTTTTTTTCTTTCCATCTTTATTGTCTTTCGTCACTTCCTCTTCTGTCTCGGCGGGTGCTTTGGGGAAAGCTTCTCCCTTTTCGAGCAGTTCTATGCCTTGTTGAACTGTAGCATCCGATTTATTGAAGTATTTCAGATAAGCTTCCAGTCCCAGCATATTATAGATAATGTTGCCGTATATATTCGCTTCCAGTCGTTTATACGATTTCTGGATCAGAATATTCCTTCTCTTTACACCTTTCGAGTCGGCAAAGCGGATGAACTGCTCTACCAAACCTTGGTGACGAAGATAATTCAGCAGGTCTTCTTCCGTTTCATACTGGCTCAGTTTCTTCCGGTTATTGTCCGTGTACTGGAAAGTAAACTGTAGGGTCAGTCCGCGGTTGATTACCGATGATAGATAAGAAGTGACTCCGGTAGTATCCTGTGGCACGAATACGTCCGGCATGATACCGCCACCGCCATACACTGTACGTCCCAAGCTGGTGAGATAGCGTTCGTTCTCGTTCTGCTTGATGCTGTCGCGTGAGAAGAACTCACCGTGTTCGTAGCGGTTGTACAAATCCAGTTCGTAGTTCCTGTCTTTACCACTTTCGTAAGGACGTTGGATGCAACGCCCTGAAGGAGTATAATAGCGGGCGATAGTCAGGCGGATAGCAGAGCCGTCGCTGAAGTCAATCGGTTGTTGTACCAGTCCTTTTCCGAAGGAGCGGCGTCCTACCACTGTACCGCGGTCATTGTCCTGAATTGCTCCGGTAAAGATTTCGCTGGCAGAAGCAGAACCTTCGTCGATCAATACAACGAGTGGCATTTTCTGGCAACTGCCCGTACCATTGGCAAATTCTTCCGCACGGGGATATTTACGTCCTTGTGTATATACAATCAGTTTACCTTCGGGCAGGAATTCATTTACCATGCGGATAGCAGCTTCCATGTATCCTCCTGTATTGCCGCGAAGGTCAATAATCAGTCCTTTACATTTCTTATGATTGAGCTGAGCCAAGGCGTTAAGCAATTCTACGTGGCTTGTCCGTCCGAATTTGCTGACTTTTACATAACCGATATCATCGTTCAGCATATAGGCAGCGTCTACTGTATTTTGAGGAATATCTCCACGGGTGATGGTGAAGTCCAGCAATTTCGGTTCTCCTACGCGTTTGACACCCAGTTTCACCTGCGATCCCTTAGGACCTTTCAGTGTGCGCATGGCTAGTTCGTTGTTCAGCTTCTTGCCTACAAATAAACTGTCGTCTACATTAACGATACGGTCTCCCGCCATGAGTCCCACTTTTTCAGATGGGCCTCCCTGTATAACGGCATTCACATGAATCGTATCATTCTGTATCGTAAACTGGATACCGATTCCGCTGAAACTGCCTTCCAGTTCCGAATTGACTTCTTCGAGATTCTGTGCAGGGATGTAAGTGGAGTGCGGGTCCAGTTCTGCCAGGATCTGCGGCATAGCCTTCTCCACGAGGTCGGTCATGTTTACGGTGTCTACATATTGATCGTCTACGATTCTCAACAACGCATTCAGCTTGTTGGAAGAACCGTTGATGATACCCAGACGGTTGCCGGCGAAGTGCTTGGCATAAAATGTGCCGATAAGAATACCGGCCACCACGCTGATAGCTATGATGATAGGCGTAAAACGTGAAGAGTTTCTTGTACTCATGTCTATTCCTTTTTTTAAAACGTTCGTCTTATTATTTGTTTGGAGAAGAATCTTCGTTCATTTCTGTATAGATAACTTCGATTCCTGCCCGTTTTAATAGTTCTATTCCATCTTCGAGGCGGTAATGTTCGGAGTAGACTACCCGTTTGATTCCTGCCTGTATGATTAACTTTGCACATTCGATACAAGGTGAGGCGGTGACGTACATCGTGGCACCGTCGCTGCTGTTGTTCGAGCGTGCTATCTTGGTGATAGCGTTTGCTTCCGCATGGAGAACATAAGGTTTTGTCAGGTTATTCTCGTCCTCGCATACGTTTTCGAAGCCCGAAGGAGTACCATTGTATCCGTCGGAGATAATCATTTTGTCTTTGACGATCAACGCTCCTACCTTACGGCGCTGGCAATAAGAGTTTTCCGCCCAGATGCTTGCCATACGTATGTAACGTTTGTCCAGTTCCAATTGTTTCTTTTCCGTGTCCATGAGAGTGTCTTTTATTTTACAACGTGAAAAACTAAAGAAAGTGTCTGCTGGCTACCGGAAGGTTTATAGTAAAGGTATAGATTTCGCTCATCTCCTCCGTAAGAGGTTGCGTTGTTCAGCCCTTCTATAAAATTCTTTGCTAATATATCTGATGATTCATTACCTCCTTGGATAGATGCATTGAATTGGTTGTCCTTTCCATTGGCGGACCATGATCCAGTGAAAGTAGAGGTTATCACTGTGCCACTTAAGGTCCCGGTGATGATATTGCTTTCTTCCATTCCATTAAAGGTAATTACATACCTACCTGTTTCGTCAAGCAATTTCATGCTTTGTTCGCGGGCTTTGTTGTCGTTTCCCCAAAAATTAAACATTTGATGGCTATCTTTGACTGTGATATAAGTCAGTTTCCATGTCTTGCCGGTGAAGATGCCGGCTACATCATCCGTATCATTACATCCGGAAAACATCGGAAGCAATAACAGCAATCCTAATACTTTAAGTATCAATCTCTTCTTCATGTCCAATTCTCTCCTTTTTTAATTGTATTGTTTCTTTATGCCGTTTCGGATCAGCAATGCGTCAATGGTAGGCTCCTGCCCGCGGAAGCGCTTGTAGAGCACCATCGGGTGTTCTGTACCTCCTTTCGACAGGATATTGTTGCGGAACGAATCTGCTACTTCACGGTTGAAGATTCCTTGCTGTTTGAACAGTGAGAATGCATCCGCATCCAGCACTTCTGCCCATTTATAACTGTAATATCCTGCGGAATATCCTCCGGCAAAGATATGGGAGAATTGTGTACTCATGCAGGCTTCTTTGACTATCGGCAATACTTGTGCGTCTTTCCAGGCTTCCTGTTCATAGGCTTTTACATCGCCCTCGAAAGGAGTGTTGCGGGTGTACCATGCCATATCGAGCAGCCCGAAGCTCACTTGTCTCAGGCAGGCATAGGCTGCATTGAAATTCGAAGCATCCACGAGTCTCTGTATCAGTTCGTCCGGAAGCACTTCTCCGGTTTCATAATGACGGGCAAAGGTATTGAGAAATTCTTTCTCGATGGCAAAGTTTTCCATGATTTGTGAAGGAAGTTCCACAAAGTCCCAATATACGTTTGTTCCGCTTAGGCTCTGATAGGTTGAGTTGGCAAACATGCCATGCAGGCTGTGCCCGAACTCATGCAGGAATGTCTCCACTTCGTTGAAAGTCAGCAAAGCAGGTTTGCTTTCGGTTGGCTTGGTGAAGTTCATCACTACAGATATATGCGGTCGGCTGTCTTCACCGGTTACGGGATCTATCCATTGTTCCTTGTAGCTGGTCATCCAGGCTCCGGCGCGTTTTCCGGGACGGGGATGGAAGTCAGTGTACAGTACGGACAGGAACTTACCGTCTTTGTCGAATACCTCGTAGGCTTCAACATCTTTGTGATAAACCGGGATTTCCGTATTTTTCCGGAAAGTGATTCCGTAGAGTCTTTCTGCCAGTCCGAATACTCCTTTTTTTACTTGTTCCAATTCGAAGTAAGGACGGAGCATTTCTTCATTGATATTGAATTTCTTGTTTTTCAGCTTATTGGAATAGTAGCTCCAGTCCCAGGGCATGACAATGAAGTCATCACCTTGTTCCTCACGTGCCAGTTCCTGTACTTCGAGATATTCTTTCTGTGCGGTGGGAGTGTAGGCTTCCAATAGTTGGTTGAGCAGCTTATATACGGCATCGCTGTTTTCAGCCATTCGTTTTTTGAGGGTATATTCCGCATAATCTTTATATCCTAGTAACTGGGCTATTTTCATGCGTGTATTAACCAGCTTCTTTACGATTTCGATATTGTTGAATTCGTTATCGTGCGTACACTTTGTATTATATGCGATGTAGAGCTTATGGCGCAACTCGCGGTTGTCGGCATAAGTCATGAAAGGCACATAACTTGGAGCGTGCAGGGTGAAAGCCCATCCTTCTTTATCCTCACTTCTGGCTGTTTCGGCAGCAGCTTCTACGATGATTTCCGGCAGTCCGGCAATGCTGGCTTTGTCTGTCAGAAGCATTTGATACCTGTTTGTCTCCTTCAAGTTGTTTTCGCTGAAGTCGAGTGTCAGTTTGCTCAGTTCGTTGGTCAGTTGTCGGTATTGTTCACGGGCTTCTCCTTCGAGGTTGGCACCGTGGCGTACAAAACTGTCGTATATATCGTCTAGCAGGCGATTCTGTTCCTGAGTCAGTTGCAGAGATTGTTTTTGTCCGTACACTTCTTTCACGCGGGCAAACAACTTCTCATTCAGTGTGATGTTGTTGCTGTGTTCGCTGAGTAGCGGCATAATTTTCTGAGCCAATGCCTGTAAGTCGTCATTGGTTTCAGCACTAAGCATATTGCCGAATACGGCAGTTACTTTGTCCAGCAGCCTTCCGGATTGTTCGTAGGCTTCTATTGTATTTGTAAATGTCGCCTTCTCCGGGTTTTGTATGATCGCATCAAGTTCCGCATTCTGTTGTTTGATTCCTTCGAGGATGGCAGGCTCATAATGCTCTGTCTTGATCCGGTCAAAGGGCACAGTCCCATGCGGTGTCTGATACTGACCGAAGAAAGGATTCTGAGCGTTCAGTATATTGTTCATGGTGTAAACTAGTATCAATGTTATTAATAATCTCTTCATAATTCTCTTCATAGAAGTACAAAACTACTAAAATTGTAGGTTATACCACGGATAATACCTTGCTTTTTAACAATATATAAAATGAAGACAAAAAAACCGCTACGGTTTCCCGCAGCGGTTTCCTATATGTTTAGATTTCTAATTAAGCGTTAACTGATGCCATGTGAGCGATCAAGTCAAGAACTTTGTTAGAGTAACCGATTTCGTTGTCATACCAAGATACAACTTTTACGAAAGTGTCAGTCAAAGCGATACCAGCTTTAGCATCGAAGATAGAAGTACGAGTGTCACCCAAGAAGTCAGAAGAAACTACTGCATCTTCAGTGTAACCCAGAATACCCTTCAATTCGCCTTCAGAAGCTTTTTTCATTGCAGCGCAGATTTCAGCGTAAGTAGCCGGTTTAGCCAAGTTAACAGTCAAGTCAACTACAGAAACGTCCAAAGTCGGAACGCGCATAGACATACCAGTCAGTTTACCGTTCAAAGCCGGGATTACTTTACCTACAGCTTTAGCAGCACCAGTAGAAGAAGGGATGATGTTGCCAGAAGCAGCACGACCACCTCTCCAGTCTTTCATAGAAGGACCGT
>ENA-OYZJ01000066-OYZJ01000066.1-human-gut-metagenome-genome-assembly--contig:-NODE-66-length-77334-cov-24.347235_pt1 | contig 77334 bp, 75 predicted proteins | sample MGYA00243290_ERZ653475 | MGnify/ENA primary metagenome ERZ653475 (study PRJEB26926, sample SAMN06165003) | human gut metagenome | biome: ENVO:00009003; feature: ENVO:2100002; material: ENVO:00002003... | reverse complement strand
CACTCGACTAGTCGTCGGCAGCGTCAGATGTGTATAAGAGACAGATACAAAGATGTTAAATTTACAAAAAACGATTTGCATAAAATTTATGCAGCTATAATATCGAGATAAGTTATTTTAAAATAGGAGTTACGCAATAGTAATTTGAATTTACTCGAATCCTTTATTTTTCTTGTATTGTATCTAAAGGTAAATTCATTAGCATATAATTGTAGATGCTTTTTGCTTATATGGTGATAGATACCTATAATACCTCTTTTGAATATAGACCAAAATCCTTCAATTGTATTGGTATAAATTCTTCCATCAACATATTTACCTTTACCATGGTCTACACTATAATGATAAAACATCTTATCTACTGCATTATATCCTAACCATTCATCTGTATATAATACAGTATAATCTCTTTTTACAAATTCTAATATTTTGGGAGTCAATTCTTTTTGAGATGTATTTTCTACTACTCTAGTAATAGCATCGCCTTTTCTTTGCAACATTCCAAAAACAGGAGTTTTATCTTTAAAGCTTCTACCTTGAGCGTTTTTTACCTTTTTGTCCCAATGTCTATTTTTATTTTTGCCACCGACAAAAGTTTCATCGCATTCAACTTCACCACTAAGCCTACCTCTATTTCTACAAATAAAATAAGTTCTTATCTTTTGTAATATATACCAAGCTGTTTTCTGAGTTATCTTCAAATCTCTTGACAACTGTAATGAAGATATACCTTTTTTATGAGCTAATACTAACCATATTGCCATGAACCATTTTCTTAGTGGTAATTTAGTACCATGAAATATTGTTCCTACTTTAACATTGAATATTTTCTGAGTATTCTTGCACATATACCTATGATTAGGTAAATAATAGACTTTCGATTTTTTATCAAATGGAGATTTGACTTTGCCATTTCTCCAACGTAATTTTTCTAAGTAAACGATACAAGATTCTTCATCTGGAAAAGCTTCAAGTAATTCAATTAGAGAGTTAAATTTAGATACATCAATCATGTTTCCTCCTTTGCATTTTTATTATTAATATTTTATTTATAAATCAATAGATTTAAATATTATAATTAATTGATTATTAGATATTTAAATCTTAATAATACAAAGGTATGTAAGGGGAATGTGATTAATTGTCAAAGTTGTCAAAGGGGAGTTAATGGAGGTTACTTATCTTTACTAAAATGATTGATTACTTTTATAAATTTCGTATGTTTGCAAAATAAGAAGTTAGGAGGATTTTCACTTTCCAAAAATCACATTACACCACATCAATTAATAAATGTGCATTTTTATGAAAAGAAAATATATTGAGTACAAAATAGCTGAATATCCACAAATGACTGACAAAGGTTTAGCGTGGATAGTACTATACAGAATAGAGTACATTGATTAATTTGTTTTTGCCCTCAAAATCCCCTAACTTCTTTTTTAATTATATATCTATATAAAAACTTATTCTACAATAAAAATATTTTATATTTTAACAAGAGTTAAGCTGTAAGATTGTATATAGTTACCAAAAAACTATCATAAAAGTTGACTCACAAATTAAGTTTGAGCAAAGAAAAAGATTTATTACTGCTCATGAGGTTGGACATGCTGTTATGCATCATAACATGGCTCTTCCTGACGATGTGTTTTCTAATTTCAATTTATTCAAAAACATTGAAAATCACCTAAAAACTGGGCAACAAGAATTAGAAGCAAATTTGTTTGCGAGTGAATTATTAATGCCGACTAAATTATTTAAGGAAGAAGCAAAAGGAAAGTTTTCTCCTTTGTTGATTAAACAACTATCTGAAAAATTCAACTCTAGCTTAACAGCTACAGCGTTTAAATATATGGAGATGAATTTGCATCCAATCTGCCTTATTATAACAGAAAAAGGAAGAGTGAAGTATTGGAAAAAATCAGAAGATTTACACGTTTTTGTGAAAGGATGCACAAAACTTCCGCCACCAAGCGATTCTGTTGCAATGGAATATCTACAACAGGATTATCAGTTTATATATAAATTTGAAGAAAAAGCTCAAACTATAAATAAGTCAACATGGTTTGACTTAAAAACATATGATGAAGATGCTGATTTTTATGAGTACTGTATTCCAACAAAAAGCCATCAGACAATTTTGAGTATCATTTGGGAAGACTAATTCATAAGTCATATAACAAGGGTGTTAGAACACCACTTTCTTAAATGAAGGTGGTGTTTTTTTATACCCATTTCCCAAATCACCCCAGACAACCCTAGACAAAGGCTGCCACCCTCTTAATTCCTTGCAATCAGTCCGTTAAAACAGTTTACTTTCGTTCTGCATTAATAATAATGCAGAATAAAAACATATTTATTATGGACGAAAGTAAAGTAAAAAATGACGAGCCTAAAGTGTTGTTAACACAAGGCGAGGACGGCAAACTGAAAGCTGTCAAGGGTATGGAGCAGAACGGTAAGTTGAATACCGTCGATCCAACCAAAGAGAATTCGGATAAATTCTTAGAAATTAATCCGAACGGGAATGTACTTGAAAATTTCATGAAGAAGTTTTCGGCACAGTACGAGAAGCCGTCCCATACGGGACTGTATGCGGTTGCCGCCAGTGCGGTTGTAAACATAGCAGCGTTTCTCGACAAGATTATCAAGGTGCAACCCGATGACAAAGTGCTTGACCCGTACCGGGTGCAGCCGGACGGACAGCAAAAGGAATTGTCCGAAGGGCAGCAAAAGTATCAGGCACTTGACCTGAACAAAGTCGATTGGAAAGATGCTGAAAAGTTGGGTATTCCTGCCGATGCGCTTGCTGATACCCTCAAAGCCATGTCTTACGGTCATAAGTCGCCCGGACTGGTCGATATTAAGACCGAAGTTGACGGCAAAGAGTACAGCGTAAAAGCCCGCCTGTCATTGGAACAGCAGCCAGACGGCTCATTCAAAGTGCAAGCCCACCCCAAGCAGGAACAGCCCGACTTCGAGAAGCCTTTTATGGGCGTTACCTTCACCAAAGAGGACATTGAACAATTCAAGCAGACCGGCAACGGCGGACGTGTGTTCGACCTCGAACACGTACCGGGCGGCGAGAAAGTGCCGTCGCTCATTTCGCTTGATAAACTCACGAACCGGTTTGAAGCCGTTTCACTTTCTGAAATCAACATTCCACAGAAGTTGAAAGGCGTTGAACTTTCTGCCGAACAGCAGGAAGGACTAAAAACGGGTAAAGGTGTATTGGTTGAAGGCATGGATAAGCGGATTAAGGCAGGCGAAGAGCCGTCGAAAATCGACCGCATCTTGCAGTACAACGCATCCAACCGCAATTTCGATTTCCGTTTCACGCCTGAACAGCGGGAGCAACACCGACAAGACCGTCAAGCCAAGCAGGGGCAGGAACAAGGCGATAGTCCGCAGAAAGGGCGCAAGGTGGACGGCATTTGGATTAATCCCGTTCAGGGCGGCGTTAAACTAACCGAGGAACAGTTTGCCAAGTTGCTCAACAAAGAACCTGTATTTGTCGAAGGTATGCAGAAGCAACAACCCAAGCCAAAAGAGGGCGCGGCGCAACAGGTTGAAGCCACAGACAAGAAAGGACAAAAGTATAATGCGTGGGTGTGGCCTGATGCGGAAGCCGGACGTGTCCGCCATACTTCCAAGCACCCCGACGAATGGAAAGCAATACAGGCGAAAAAAGCAACGCCTGCCGAAAGCCATAAAACACAAGTTGCTGTCAACAATGACGGCAAAACCAACGAAGCGACTAAGCACAGTAACGAGCCTTTGAAGCCGGGTCAATCCCGCCCGACTGAAAAACAGGCTGAAAAGAAAGCCGAGAAACAGGCTGGAAAACAGTCGCCCAAAGCCCCCAAGAAAGGCGGCGGTCGCAAAATGAGCTAATCAATTCATTACAAATCCACTAAAAAAATCAACAGATGAAAGTATGTATAGCGGAAAAGCCCAGTGTGGCAAAAAGTATTGCCACGATTCTGGGCGCATCGTCCCGAAAAGACGGATATTTTGAAGGCGGCGGTTACGCCGTAACATGGGCGTTCGGACATTTGGTCGGACTCGCCATGCCGGAAGCCTACGGAATTACCGGCTTCAAACGTGAGAACTTACCGATATTGCCGAAAGAGTTTTTACTTGTTCCCCGGCAAATCAAAGAGGGGAAGGAGTATAAACCCGACCCCAGAGTAATGAAACAATTGAACATCATTAAAGACCTGTTCAGTCGCGCCAGTGAAATAATTGTTTGCACCGATGCAGGTCGGGAGGGCGAATTAATCCATCGCTACATCTATAATTATTTAGGGTGCAAAGTTCCTTGTCGCCGATTGTGGATAAGCTCGCTTACCGACCGCGCCATACGCGACGGTTTCCAAACCCTGCGCCCCGGAAGCGATTACGACAACTTATTTCTTTCGGCGCAAGCCCGCAGCCGTGCGGATTATGTAGTCGGATTGAATGCAAGCCAAGCGTTATCCATCACCGCCGGAAGCGGTATCTGGTCGCTCGGTCGGGTACAGACCCCGACGCTGGCGATGATTTGTTCCCGCTATATGGAGAACAAGGATTTTACCCCGCAGACTTATTTCCGCCTGAAAGCGCATACGGCAAAAGATGCAACAGCATTTGGCACACTGTCCGAAAGCAAGTACGACAAACGCCAATCGGCAAATGAAGCGGCAACAGCAATCCGCGAAGCCGGAACGCTTCGGGTTACGGGTGTAGAACGAAAGGAAGTGCGCCAAGAACCGCCTTTGCTTTACGACCTCACTTCTTTACAGAAAGACGCGAACAAGCAGCACGGTTTTTCAGCGGATAAAACGCTCTCGATAGCACAGGGACTATATGAACAGCGCGTATTGTCCTATCCAAGAACCGGAAGCCGCTATATCTCCCAAGACGTATTTGAGGAAATACCGCATTTGGTCGCTATGCTCCGTTCGCATCCGTTGTTCGGCAGGTATATCGACAAACGTTTCGACACTACGCTAAATAGCCGCCCGGTGGACGATACGAAAGTTACCGACCACCATGCGGATTATTACGGAAGATCCCGCTTCGGGATTATCCGAAGAACAGCAAATTATTTATAACATGGTTGCCGGGCGTATGTTGGAAGCCTTCGGGGAACGTTGCATCAAAGAGAACACCACCGTTTCATTAGAAGCCGGAGGTGTATACTTTGTTGCAAGGGGCAGCATAACATTACATCCTGGTTGGCGTGAGGTTTTTGGAGCCAATCAGGAAGAAACGGACGACGAAGAATTAACCGTGCTGCCCGATTTGACGGAGGGCGATACACTTGCCCTCCGTGATTCGGAAATACACGAGAAGCAGACCAAGCCGAAGCCGCTACACACAGAGGCGACATTGCTTGCTTCTATGGAATCGGCAGGTAAGGAGTGCGAAAACGAAGAAGAACGCGAAGCGATGAAAGAGGGCGGCATCGGTACTCCGGCAACACGCGCTGCAATTATCGAAACGCTTTTTGCCCGCGAATATATCCGCCGAGAGAAGAAAACGCTTATCCCGACAAACAAGGGGCTGACGGTCTATTTGGCTGTCCGCGATAAAAAAATCGCTGACGTGGCCATGACCGGAAGCTGGGAGTTGGCTCTCTCGAAAATCGGCACAGGCGAAATGGATGCGGCGACGTTCCACCGTTCGATAGAGGTGTATGCTTCGCAAATTACCACCGAGTTACTGGAGATGCCTTTTGAACGTAAGGACGACCGCCAGAATTGCCCGTGTCCGAAGTGCGGAAATGGCAATGTGGTTTTCTACCCGAAAGTCGCCAAGTGCAATAATGAGAATTGCGGACTGACGGTTTTCCGCTCTATTGCGAAAAAGGAGTTATCGGAATCGCAGGTTACTACGCTTCTGATGAATGGTAAGACCGGAATTATTAAGGGCTTCGTGAGCAGTAAGACGGGCAGCACATTCGATGCGGTTGTCGCTTTTGACGCTGATTATAAGACTGTTTTTGAGTTCGCCCCGAAGAAAGGCAAGGGCGGGAAAAGAGGTAAATCAAAGTAAATGATTAACTTTGCCGCTAAGAAAGTCCAAAGAGCATAGTCATTGTAAATAGGGATGTTTACTTTAACTTCTGCGGATTTTTTTAGTGGAGGGCGTCCGGGGCAAGGCTTCGGACGCCTATTTATTTAGTTGTTGTAGTTTCTTTTCCCAATATTTTTATCGTCAATATCGGAAAATAGATCAATTTCAAAAACATACATTTTAGAATCCTTTGAAAAATTGCCAAAAATAAATTGCCGGGTAATAGCACGTAAAAACAACTCTATTCTTCTGACTAATAACTCATTTGATTTTTCGTATAGTTCATCTAACTGATTTGTGGATAACTTCTCGTAAAATGAGGTTTCTCCGTAATAATCAATTAGAATTTTGTTCTCAATCTTTTCCCATTCCGCTTTAGGTTCAAATTCCTGTTGAGTCCCCAGTACCACATCTAAATTAAAATACCTTCCTTTTTTTCCGAATTCAGATAATATTTTGCAAATCTGATTGATTATTTCGTCATTCGTTATAATATCGTAGTCATCTTTTAAGAAAAGGGGAGTTGATATGGGAATGCAAATTTTCTCAACTCTTTTTTTCAGTAGCCCAATATCATGCCCGTTGTTCTTTTGCATCAACTCTTCATAGCTGGGAAATCGAGAAAATTCATCTTTGAAATTCAAACAAAGCATTAGCTTAAATAATCGCTCTAACCCGGAAGACAAAAACAACAGAACAGATTCATAGAAATCATTACTTGCCGATATTTTCTGAATTTCCGCAAGTCCATGTTTGAGATATTTCATAGAAGAGTTAAGCTCAAATACAACCATCATGTTTTTGTATCTCTGATCCTTACTTTCGATTATTCAATATATAAGTTATCGTCGTCAAAGATACCAATAATCTAACCGCCAGACACTATACACCCGCTAATATCGTCCTTACCTCCATTAGCAGGCTACCAACAAGCCAATTTATTTTCCTGTTCCACCTAACTCCCGGCTATCATCCATGCGGTTATCCCACCTTTCAATATAACGCCGGGGATTCCTTCGTTCTGAATTAATCAGCATCCAATCGCTTATACGCGGCAAGCGGAATTATTCTTTGTTGGATTGAGCAGGGTTTATATCACTTCCCAACACACCGTTTACAGGACATAAGCACCATATCCGCACTACTTATTAAATCCCATGACTTATTTATATTTTCCGACCGGGTGCGTGTATTTAGCGGGCAAAGGTGTTTACGGCTTCTTGACGGGCTGTAAAGTTCAGGCTGCGTTTGCTGAAAAATCTTCCTCTTTCCCATTCCGGGCGAGCGTATTTCCCAACAAAAACTTGACAGCCCTAAAGCCTACACCGGGAATCGCCCATAAAACAACGACCATATGGTCATAAAATTTGAAGTCATGGAAAATGTAATTTTATCAGAAGCACGGGTTTATGTAGGCACTTATGCCAAGTACAATAACGGTTCTATCTTCGGAAAGTGGTTAGACCTTTCGGATTATTCCGACAAAGAAGAATTTTACAACGCTTACCGCGAATTACACAGCGACGAAGAAGATGCTGAATATATGTTTCAGGACTACGAGAATATCCCCGACGGGCTTATCAGTGAAAGCTGGATTTCGGATAACCTTTTTGAAGTGATTGAAGCCGTTTCGGAGTTGGGCGACGATGAACAGGAAGCCTTTTACCTTTGGCTTGATAACGGCAGCCGAGATATTGATACGGACGATATTAGCGGGCTTCTTGATTCGTTCCGCGATGACTATCAAGGCACTTACAACGATGAAGAAGACTTTGCTTATCAAATCGTTGAAGATTGCTATGACTTGCCGGATTTCGCTAAAACCTACTTCGACTATGAAAAATTTGCACGCGACCTTTTTATCGGTGATTACTGGTTCAGTTCCGGTTACGTTTTCCGTTGCAGCTAATGGAGAACTTCTTTCAAAAACCGAAGGCGGGAATTTCCCGCCTTTTTTTCATGCTTACCTCAATAAAAAAACGCACCCCGCATTATCTCTCGACAATACGGGGCACAACTGTAAAGCACTTCAATCAAAAAACATGGTTATTCGTCCGGTTCTGTTTCCGGCTCTTCGCCGTCCGGTTGCTCCGGTTCTTCATTTTCTCCTTTGGAGAATCTTGCGTTGATGAACGAATCTACATCGCTCTCTTTATAATAGGGCTTTTGATGAATGGTGTAGAATTTCAATTCACCCGTTGCCCTGTAGCGTTGCAGGGTACGTTTGGTTACGTGAAGTAATTGGCACAAGTCCTGATTATCCAAAAGGCGTTCGCCGTCCAAAAAATTATATCTACCTGACATATTTCCTAAATTTTCGTCCAATCGGTCGAAGCGATTCATGAAACGTTCGAACCATTCTTGCATCCATTTTCGTATATCATCGTTGTCCATAAGCTCTGTATTTCTGTATGTTACTGATGCAAAGTTCGGGCATATTCGCATCGGTGATAACGAGGCCGATATGACTTTTTTTGAAAGTTTTTAGTAAAATGGCTATCTACAAGGGTTTACAGAGGGCATTTTCCTGTAAAAACGGGAGAGGAAAAACAGGAAAAGGCCGGTATTTTTACGATATAGAGGAATTATAAATGAAAACACCCGATTTTGACGCTGATTCAGGTCTAAATCGGGTGTTTTAGAGTAAATACCGACCCCGGTATTTTTTATTTCCTTCCCATACGCCGGAGTAAAGCGTTTTTCATTTTATCTATAAAAGGTGTAGGAGTGTTCCTTGTCTTCAAATCGTCTATGACTCGCGAAAGATTGCTATCTACTTGAATATTGAATACGTTCTGCATATAGCAGTGAAGCTGTGTAAGTGGCACTTCTCCGAATGTAGCTGCACTGTCCCATGATAAAATCTGTTCCTGAAATTCGGCTTTTGTTCCTTTCCATGTTAGTTTAATAGCAGGAAAACCGAATGAACCCATTATCAGATTATTATTTTCGCTTAATGCTTCAATTTCCCTCGTCAGATAATCGGAAAGCATATCGTTCGCCAAAATTTTTGCCACTTTAAAATCACAATTTGTAGAAAAGTTGGGATCAAATTCATGAGAAAATGTTTCCATATACTGCTCTGTATCTGCTTGTCCCCGTAGAAAATAAAGAGAGTCGAAAATAGAAGACCCTGAACGATAATAACGGATAAAATCAAGCCGTTTGCAATTATATCTATTTATACTGTTCAATAAATCGTTCAGGTACTCGCGTTGTTTTTCTATTCCCGTAGGTCGATCCATTTCAATATTATATAATTTACGGTAATAAATTAACCGGAAACACAGTCTTGGCTTAATCTCCTTAAAAAACAGAATCTCTTCTTCCTCGCTCTGAAAGGTATATGATAAAATAAATATTTTTAATTGATTGTAAGCATCAGCAAATATACGGGAAGCCTTCAACGATTTGTTAATCATGCTGATTTCCGAGCATTCGATTTGCTCAATCTTTGTGTCTATTTCTTTTTTCAGACGGGAAGAAAATTGAATCATATACTATATTTTAATCCTCAATTTCATGAAGTGCTTTCAGGAAAACATAGAGGAAGATTGTGCAACCAGTTAATATCAGCAATATTACTATTGATATGATTGAGAGTAAATATATCATTGATTTATCTTTTCCAACGTTTATGTGTCCACAGCCAACCGTATGGTTCTTCTTTGATATTTTCCGTCAGCAGATTGACATACTTCCGGGTTATTTCTCCTTCATTCGTGGAGTCCGCTTCGGAGCATACGGGGATACACGTTATTTTATAATTACCCTTTGATAGCTGTGTAATATGCAGATAAATGACTGCCGAGCGACTTATACGTGCCAGCTTTTCCATACCTGAAAAGATATACGTTTCCTGATTCAGCAACTCAAATTTGTATTTATCATCCTTTATCCGGGGACATTGGTCGGCAAGAAATAAATAAACAGCAGGAGATGATTTTTGAGTTAGGATATGGCGTATGACCGATTTATCAGATATTAACTTCATGCCAAAACGAGAACGAAGTTTAATCATCAGCCTGTTCATTATCCCTGACCGAAGAGGTTTATAAACAGCATACATATCGTGCCAGAGTTTGTGGGGCATAAAATTCAACATTTCCCAATTACCACAATGCCCCAGACAGGCAATGACGTTTCTTCCATTGTTTACGTGCTTATCTATAAGTTCCAGATTTTCAAATATTATTTTCTTATCAATAACTTCTGCCGGAGCGGATATGCTTTTAAGTATTTCGGCAAAATAGGCAGTAAAACAAGCATAAAACTTTGCTACGATACAGCGTATCTCTGCATATTTCATATCGGGAAAAGAACGTGAAATGTTTTGGATTGCGACTGCTTTTCGGTATCCGATGACATAATAAGCAAGGAAAAAGGCAAATGAAGCTATTGCATACAGAAATGCCATAGGTAGGAGGCTTACGGCATAAGCAACACCATAGACACTTCTGTATGCAATTATTTGTAACGCTTGCTTCATTTTAGAACTTATAGACTACTCCGATAGCTGCACCGTGACTTTTCATAGATCCGCCACCTGCTTTGTGCAGGTCTGCAAGTCCGAACTGATAACTTGCATTTATCTGCCAGTTCTTATTAAAGTCATAGCCTATAATTCCACCTACACCGTAGTCAAAACGGTTCATGGATGCCTTTCCTGTTTCGTTATTCTTCTTAAACAGGTTTACTCCACCGGATTTTGCGCTGATACCGTATCCGGCATAAGGGCCTGCTCCGATAAAGGCTTTTCCACTACCCAACTCTACCTGAAAGATTCCGTAAAGAGGAATTTCCACTCCCCATGATTTAAGTTTATCGGATGATTTATCCGCTTTGGATTCTAATTCCGAAGTTCTATAATACACATCAATACCAGACTGCAAGGCAAAATTGGTGCTAATGTCATACTTAATGAAACCACCGACAGAACCGCCAAAGTTCATTTTACTTTTGAAACCTTTCATATCGCCGCCTAACCGGTAATTAGACAGGCTCGTTCCGGCTTTGAAACCAACTGACACAGGATTGTCTTGTGCCGATAATTGAGTGGAGAACATGGCTGCTGCCATTACAAAAACAAATGCTACTACATACTTTTTCATTTTTCTAAAAAATTTAATTGGTGAATAATTCTATCTATTTGTGAATCTTTGAACAAAAGAACAATGAATGAAACAATACCGAAAGCCTTTAACTATGGAGTTCAGAATCGGTAAAATGAAATTCAGAATGAGGGGAACGAAATTTTGCCATCATCCTATCCATCACATAATAAACCACCGGTACGACGATAAGCGTCAAGAACATGGAACTAATCAACCCGCCGATCATCACCCAAGCCAGACCGTTTTTCCATTCTGCCCCGGCTCCGGTTGCCAAAGCAATGGGGAGCATGCCTATTACTGTTGCAGCGGTGGTCATCAAGATGGGGCGGAAGCGTTGGCGAGTTGCCTCAATAAGTGCATCTTTCAGTCCCATTCCTTTTGCTTTCGACTGGTTGGTGAAATCGACCAAAATGATGGCGTTCTTTGCAACCAGCCCTATGAGGGCAAGCAATCCCAACAAGGTAAATAGGTTAAGAGTGTCCATCGTCAGCGCCAAAGCAAGCAATGCGCCTATGATGGCGAGTGGAATGGAAATTAATACGACAAAGGGGTAGATGTAGTTATTATACAACAGTACCATAATGAGGTAAACCAATAATATGGAAATGATAAGCGCCAGTCCCATCGTACCGAAACTTTCGTCCTGCATTTCGAGTTCGCCACCGGGAATAATCGTAATGTTTTCCGGTAAATCGAGCGTGTTTATTAGTTGACTTACGTCTTGTCCAATATCGCCTATTGGTCGTCCTCCGACCTGACTGTTTAGTGCTATTGACGCACTCCGGTTACGACGTTCGAGGATGCCCGGTGCATCGGTTTCTTCTATACGTGCAAACTGTTTCAGTTTGACAGCTTCGCCGGAGGTATTTATTAGTGTTAGATTTTCAACATCTGCTGTGTTCCTGCGGTCAAAGTTATCAAGGCGGATATTAATGTCATATTCGTATTCGCCCTGTCGGAACTTTGCATCATTGTTCCCACTGAAAGCATTATTGAGCGTACTGCCCAACACCTCGAAAGGGATTCCCATAGCCGACATCTTATCACGGTCGGGAATGATACTGATTTCGGGGGTGCTTTCTCTGGCGGAGAGTTTAGGATCGACAACTCCTTTTACGGACTTGATTTTGTCAAGAATAAGGTTTGCGACTATCCGCATGGAATCCATATTGTGCCCGGTAATGTGATATTGTACCGGAGCTTCGTCGATATTCCCCATCAAGTCGGTCATTGCCACCCATACTTGCGCTCCGGGTATATGCTGTTGCAGAAATTGTTTTGCTTCCCGTGAGAAATCGGAAGTAGAAATATTGCGTTCGTTGTGCGGAATCATTTTTACCCGCAGATCAGCTAAACGGGCTTGCGATTGTCCGTTTTCTTCTGCTCCTACAGTTGTAAATACAGTTTCGACTAAGGGACTGCTTCTTAATGCGTTTTCTGCTTTATAAGCTGCCTGATTAGTTTGTTCTATGGTAACATCGCGAGGCAATTCTATTTTGATAACAAATTGTCCCTGATCTCCTTGCGGGGCTAAATCACTTCCAATAAAACCAAACGCTATCAGGCTTACGGAGCCAACCAAAAGGGCAAGAGTTACAGCCAACGTAATCAGCTTGTGCGATAAAGACCAACTTAAAAGACGCGAGAACCAACCCGCTATCTTTTCTATCCCATCTTCAAAAACATGAATACTTTTCCCGATGAAACTCTCACGGTTGAACTCATTTATTTTTCCAAATCGGGAGTAAAGCAGCGGCACTACGGTAAAAGAAACCAACAAGCTGAATAGTACCGCAATGCCGATAGTAACGGCAAATTGGCGGAACACATTGGCGATAGTCCCCTGTGTTAAGGAAATAGGGATGAATACGACGACCAGAACCAGTGTAATGGAAACGATTGTCCCGCCTATTTCACGCAATCCGTCGTATGCCGCCTGCATCCTGTTTTTCCCCATTTCCATGTGGCGGTGGATATTTTCGATAACCACAATGGCATCATCGACCAATATACCCACTACGAGCGTTATCGCCAGCAGCGACATCAGGTTCAGGCTGAAACCGAACAGGTACATCACTATAAATGTGGAAACAAGAGACAGCGGAATAGCGATAGAAACAATAACGGAGTTGCGCACACTACTTAGAAACAATAGCATCGTGAGGGCTACAAGAACGATAGCTATCACAAGGTCGATCATGACGGAGTTGGAGGCTTCCAATGTAAATTCGGCATTATCAGCCGCTATCATAAAGTGTAAGCCGGAGGCTTCGTATTCTGATTCTAAGGCATTCAGTATTCCCCGCGTTGTTTCGGATATTTCTACGGTATTGGCATCGGCAGAACGTTGTACTGTAATACCAATAGACGGTATCCCATTTATCCGGCTAAGGGTTTCGACTTCCTTGTTCCCATCGTGTACATCCGCAACGTTTTTTACTTTTACGGCTGTACCATCGGGCATATACTTTACTATTACATTTTCAATATCAACAAGGCTGTCATATTTCCCCTGTAAACGAATTTGCGTTTGTCTATTGTCGCTTTTTATCTTACCGGTAGGGGAATCAAGGTTTGAGTTAATCAATACATTACTAATGTCGAGAATGGAAAGCGCGTATGCCGCCATTCTTTCCTCATTGAGGTTTACCTGTATTTCACGCTCACTGCCTCCGATGAGTGTTACCTGTGCCACTCCCGAAATCCTTTCCAATGCAGGTTTTATTTCATGGTCGATTAAATCATAAAATTCTGTTTCGCTCATATTGGCAACCGCGCCGATAGTCATAATGGGAATATCCGCGAGGCTAAAATCATTGATAGACGGTTCTTTCACGCTCTCCGGCAGGTCGGAACGTATGGCGTTTACTTTTCGCTGTGTATTTTGAAGGGCTTTTTCCAAATCACTCCCTGCCTTTAACCGGATAGTTACCAAAGAGAAATTCTCTATCGAAGTAGAGGTAATCTCATCAATCCCTTCGATGGAAAAGACGGCATCTTCTATTTTTTTGGTTACGGAATTTTCCACTTCGCTGGCTCCTGCTCCCGGATACATGGTACCGACGGAAATAACGTCAAACTCCATGCGGGGCATTAATTCCCTGTTAAGTTGTGTCAAAGAATAAACGCCGAAAAAAGCGAGTATGACAAACATCACGACAACAGTAGTCGGACGAGTGATTGACATTTTTATGATGTTCATGTTTTATAAGTTTAGAATGGATACCTCTGTACCGTCAATCAAATTGATTTGTCCGCTTTTCACAATGGTATCATTGGACGATATACCATCGGTTATTTCAATATATTTTCCGTCCGAAATGCCAACCTGAACGGCTGTTTTATAGGCTTTGGAATCTCTTACCACAAACACATGTGGGGCTTTCATTCCGCCGACAATGGCTTCACGGCTTATTACGAAAGTACTACTGTTATTACTGTCTATGCTGAAAACAGCGGTAGCGAACATACCGGATTGCAACTCCGGAGCGCTTAACGTCAATTCGACCGAGTAGTGATACTGGTCGTTGCTTTTAGGAGAAATAGCCTTGATAATACCTGTAAATGTGCGACCGGGATATACGTCGGTTGTGATTCCTGCCGCCATGCCTACTTTTACTTTCAGCACCTCTTTCTCCGTTAGGTTGGCATACATTCTCAACGCTTTATTATCCACAATATCGACTACACTGCTGCCAACGGAAAGCAACGTTCCCTCTTCAAAATAATCTTTGTTGATGATCCCCGAAGCGGGGGATATAATGCTCGTATTGTTTAGTTGGTCTTGTAGGTCGGTTATTCTGCTCTCGACAGTGCGCAGGACAATTTGGGCATCTTCCAGTTCCCGTAGGGTTACCGCACCGATGGACGCAAGGTTCTGGAAACGTTCCACATCTTTTTCCGCTTTCGCAAAATCCAACTCGGAGAGCCGCAGGTTTTCCCGTATTACATGGTTTTCAAGTTGCGCGATCAGGGTTCCCCGGCTGACAACGTCGCCTGCCTTTTTGTGTTTTCTCACAACAACGCCCTGCGCCTTTGAGTAAATAGTCACCTCGTTTTCGGAATCAATACGACCGTTCACGCTGATTTTTTCGCTCAAATCCATATACCGGGGCTGCTCGACCATAACGGGAACGATTGTATTCACAGCCAATGATAATTCGGCATTACGGTCAATGGTCTGTTTATTATCAACCAGCTTCCATGAAATAAGACCGACAATGGAAACGGTTACAATAATTGGGGTTACTATTTTGGATTTCATTTTTAATTGTTGCTTAATAAATATTTAAGTGTACCGCTTGCTTTCAGCAAATCTATTGCTGTCTTTTTGTAGCGGATAAGTTCTGTGGTATAGGCTATTTTCACTTCATGCAGAGAGGTTTCCGTTTCAAGAAGGTCTGTTATATTCGCCAACCCTTCGGTGTATAATGCTATAGTTTGGGTATATACTTTCTCTGCCAATTTCAGGTTCTCGGATTGTACTTGTACCAACTCATAGATTATCTCCAGTTGATTTTTCGCATTCATGTAGTTGGCTGACAGGGATTGCTGTGTTTCCCTAATATTCCAATCCAAACTTTGCAGTTGTGTCTGTTTTTGTCTTATCCGGCTTCGCTTGCCTAAGCCATCAAAAATTGGAATCGTTAAACGAACCCCGACAATGGCAGAGCTATACCACGGCTCTCTCGTCAGATTCAACCTGTCCGATTGAAATTGATATCCAACTGTTGCGATAGCCGATAACGTTGGCAGATACTCCATTTGTTGGCGACGGATTTCAAGTTCCAACATTTCTTTCTGCTTATTCAGTACATCAAGCTCTATCCTGTTTTGTGGCTGGGAATAGTTCCGGAGTTCGGATATGCCAATACTTTTCATTTCCGAATCATCCACATCAAAAGCATCTTCGATAGGAATGCCAATTAGGATTTGCAGGTAACGTTTCTGTTGCGATAGGGTATTTCTCATATTCTTGCCCCGCGCCTGCAAATTGGTCAGGTTTACTTTAATGCGGTTCAAATCAACTTCTCGTGTTATGTTTTCTTCAACCCGCTTTTCCATTAGCATGTAAAGCGAATCCTGCATGGATATCATATAACGAATGTTTTCCAATTCCTGCATACTGTTCAGAATATCATAAAAAGCATTGCTTACATCGAAAATCACTTCCTCTTTTGTCATGGCAGCCCGAAGTCGTTGGAGTTCCTGACTGTTCCGGGCAATTTTAATTCCTGTGAATAACGTGGGAGAAAAAATTACTTGTTCAACGGAAATACCAAAATCCAATTCATTCTTTGAACCCATCTGAACTGGGATTTGTGTTCCGCTCTCACCAATAAGTTCGCCGGGCAACATCGTTGTGGGTAAAACCAAGCTATGTTCGAAGCTGCCCGAAGCATTTATCTGTGGTAACACATTCGACCGGGCTTCGTTTATCTGATAACCTGCCTCAATGACATCAAGATTTGCCCTATGTGTGGCATAGCTGTTATTGATGGCGAAGTCGAGGCATTGCCCAAGCGTAAACTTCTCATTTGAATTTTGCGCTATGACGGTATTGCCGATTATCAGCAGGGAAACCAGAATCAGAATGGTTCTCATTTCCCGAAGTTATATTTGATTCCAAAAGACACATAGGGAGAAACAGAGAAGTAATAATCATTATCCGCTGCAAACACTCCTTTCAAAGTTCGGTCGCTGTAAGAAGCCGGACGGAACAGGTTTAGCCCAGCCATAGCAGTCATGGATAATCCGGTTTTGCCAACCTTTATTTCGGGACGAAACCCTGTAACTATGTATTGATGGGAGAATATGACATCTTTGCCATCCTTTTCCAACAAAGCTGCCTGTCCGTTCATTTCTAAAGCATACGATAGCTTAAACCAATCGTTTAAACTATAACCTGCTGATACGTCTAAACCTTCGACCAACTCCACGTTTACATCAAACTTTCCGTCAAGTTCCCAATTAAGATACACGGCCGGAAATATCATCGGATAGCCCAATGAACTATTGATAGCTACACCGCCACCAATAGATAGATTGGGTTTCAGGTGGCGAATGAAGACAATTCCTCCGCTTCCAAGTACGTGCTTGAACCTGATTTTAGAAAGATCGGCAGAAGGAGCAAGCAGCGCCACGCCTACGCTTGCTCGCATCGACCATTTGTCGTTTAGCGGTCGTAAGTGATAAAGCCCGACTTGCAGATTCATGATTTCGGAAACCATGTGATCCGTGAAGTTTTTATTATTTAGTGAAGTGTACGATCCGCCAAGACCAATACCCCAAGCAGTCGGACGGTTGTTTGCATTCAGCTTCATGGAGAGGGGCATACTGAACGCTCCCTGATAGACAACGGCGGAGCCTTTGGCATCGCCTATTTTCTCTCTCGGCTTATCGCCGGGAGGCAGGAAATAATAACCGGAACTTCCGAGATATTCGGTTTTGAACGATAATTGTTGCGCTTTCCCTTCCATACATAAAAGGGTTCCCAATACAGCCAAGAATAATGATATTAACTTCATGATTTTTTAATTTATGCGTTTATATTCTCCGCAAAAGAACAATGAAGGGCGCAATACCGAAAGCCAACAACTATGGAGTTTAGAATTGGCAAAACGAAATGCAGAAAAAAGGGCATGGAATTTTCCACACCCTCGTATAAAAAGAAAAATATTAAATTGAAATTATCCCGGAATCCCGTCCATTCATTTCAGGAAGTCGGAAACACACGGGTTATAGATGATGATATTCACCAAGAAACCCAATAACGATAATAATGATTACTGCCACAATCGCTGCTATGGTTTCCTTGCTAATGCTCACATCCTTTGTCTTGATATAGCTTTTCAATGCTCGCCAGTTGATTATGATATGGAGTATTGATATAACCAAAAAGAAAATCCCCGTAAGAACATGAACGCCGACAAAGAAATGTATAGCAAAACCCTCCTCAAAGTGTTCATAAATCTGAATCAGAACCCCCGTTATAACTAAAATTGCCAGCGATAGGAATAGCCCGACAGAGACGAATTTACGTCGGCTAAATGCTTTCTTATTTGTTGTTTCCATAATTTTTATTGATGTATAAATACCCCATGTGGACAAATCTTAATACACTTTTGGCATCCTGAGCAGTTATCGGAATTTCTGAATACGATATGCTTATGCCATAGGAACCCAACTTTGCCGATTACTTGTTTCGGACAAGCAGCTACACATTCCCAACAGGCTTTACATTTACGAAGATTAACTCCCACATACGGAGTTTGTATTCTTTTTAATCTATCAGTTCCTTTTCCCATTTCTTCTTTACTTTTATTGATTGTTACAGAAAGCAAAGAAACGGAATTGGGGAGAATACAGAAATGGAGAGAGAAAGGTATAAATTGGACTATTTAAGGTATTTCTTTCGAAATTGGGTAGGAGATAATTTTGAAACCTTAGTAAACAAGCGGGTAAAGTAAGCATAGTCTTCATACCCCAGTTCTAAAGCAATCTCCTTAACACTTCTATCGGTGTAGAACAGCAAGCGTTTGGCTTGAATGACAATTTCGTTATGAATATAATTGCTTACACTCTGTCCCGTGGTCTGCTTAACAGCTTCATATAGATATATCGGAGAAACATTCATCTTAGCCGCATACTGAGATGGTTGTTTCATTATTCGATAATTGGAAGAAAGCAATGTTTTGAATTCATAGGTAATGATAGCAGAACGTTTATTGGCTGATAGGGATAATTCTTCTTGATAAATCTCTGCAATCATCCCGATATAAGCCGAGAGTAAGTTATGTGAGATTTGTTGCCCGATATTTTGCTTGAATTTAAGTCGGTTATTAATAATCTCTGCACAGTTTTTTAATATTTTGATTGCTTCTTCGTCAGGTTTGGGCGAATATCCAGTTATAAAAGCTTTCTCGAATATCTCTTTATACTCGCCTTTAACAAGCAGACTATCAACAGCTAAAAACCAACCACAAGCATTGACCTTACCGCCTGAATGATGGACTTGTCCCGGCAAAATACAATAAACATTATTCTCCGTAACTTCATGTTCCTCGAAGTCAATCAACATCGTATCTTTACCTCTCTCTATCAAAAGAAAAATGTAATAGTCATCCCTATGTATATGAGTATGAACTGACGATTTTTCTTCTCCTGAGATATACCGCATCTGGACGAGTTCTCCTTTAAAGAGTTCAGATGTTTTATGTGTAGGTATAGAATCCATTTAATTCATTTAACAAATAATACTGTTTGGATATTTCCGCCAGTTATTCCAAAATCCCGTCCATCCATTTGAGGAAGTCGGGCACACGTACACGGCTGACCAATACTTCGTGCGGGCAGTCAGGCGAAAAGGAGAGTTTCAAGCGACTATTGAAGTACTTGGCAACATTCTCGATTGACTTCACATTGCCGATACAATTACGAGATACACGGAAAAACAAACGGCTGTCAAGCTGCTGTTCCAACTGGTCTAAGGTGTAATTGATGATATAACGTTTATTTTGAAAGGTATGCAGGAATACGACTCCATCCTCACTGTAAAAGTGGGCAATATCCGCCGTTTCAATATAATGATAATTGTCTCCTTTTGATATTAAGAAACGGTTTTTGTTTTTCGCCGCCAATATCTGTTCGAAATTCTTAGGGTCGGTTTTGTGAGAATCAGTATGGAAGATGTTCTCAAATTTGGTTAATGCCGACTCTAATTCTTTTTCATCAAAAGGTTTTAACAGATAATCAATACTGTTCAGCTTGAACGCTTTGATGGCGTGTTCGTCGTAAGCAGTAGTAAATATAACAGGTGTTTTGACCTCTACATGGTTGAATATCTCAAAGCAGTTGCCATCGGCAAGACGTATATCCAAAAGGATTAAATCGACAGTAGAAGTTTTCAGAAACGCGATGGTATCTATAACCGTTTTAGTTCGCTTTTCCAACGAATAATCGGGACGTAACTCCGTCATCATACGTTTCAGTTCTTCGTATGCAAATCGCTCATCTTCTACTATCAGGTACTTCATGGTTGTATATAGGGTATTTTTACAATAAATAGCTCTTTAGTATGCTCTACGACAACATTTTTACTGTATAGCGTATATTGCTTTGTAAGATATTTCAACCCGATACCGCCTTTATCTACATCGTTCGAGGGCTGAATATTGTTTTCTACGGTAATATATTCATTGTCGATAGTAATTTTTATGTCCAACGGCATTTCTTCGGTCGCTACATTGTGCTTAAATACATTTTCTATCAGCAGTTGCAGAGTAAGTGGAATAATCGTATGCTGCCCACTATCAGATATTTTGTTTACCGTAAAAGTAAAAGAATTCTCAAACCGCATCTTCATCAGAAAAATATAGGATTCGAGTGCATCCAAATCTTCTTCAACGGAAACCGTAGGGCGGCGATTCAGGGAAAGCACATACCGATAGGTCTTCGACAGGGCTTTGGTAAACTTGTTCGCATTGTCGGGATTCATATATATCAGTGACGACAAAACGTTCAGCGAGTTAAACAGGAAATGTGGGTTAATCTGTGCTCTTAATGTTTCATGCTCAAACATCAATGCCTCGCGTTTCGCTTTTTCGGAATCGGCTATGGCTTTTTGTTCGGACTGAAAATAGTAAATCAGTTCGAAAGCCAACAGGATAGGGATATTGTTTGTCATTGCAAATGCAAATTTGACAAGGAAAGAGGGCAAGCCGTCTTTAGAGATAAGCAATACATCATATATCAGATAATTGAACAACCCCATTGCGATAAGGCAAACGAGGCTCACACCGATAACGTCAGCTACGATACGAAGCGGTATGCTCTTAGAATAAGGCAGATACTTGTTTAGAAACAGTAACAGCATATAGTCCCCAACGCACATTGTGATAATTACCACGTAATGAGATGCCAGTTGAGAGAAGAAATCGTTACTTGGGTCTTCTTCCATCAATATGGTGCTGAAAAGCATCTGACACAAAGCGTACAGTAGCGTGGCAAACAGGAATATAAGCGCGTGTTTTATATTTATCTTTCTATTCTTAATCATGGTTCAAAAGTAGATTTTTTGCAGGAGATTCAGGGTAAATCTCTGTAAATCTTCTGATTTTTCTGATGAACTTCATTATTTGGGGGATGAATTTAACTTTCCCTGAAAAAGTAGATTCATTTTCCCAACTGATATTTGACCGTTACAACGCCGGAACTGTAACTTTTGCTGTCTGTCAATACCCATTTTGATTCTTTCGGTTGGTCAGGAAAGAGGGGAATACCCTTACCCAGAATAACCGGAATATAAGCTATCCGCATTTCGTCCACCAAATCGGCAGCCAGCAACACTGAAAGTAATTCGCCGCCTCCAAACAGCCAAATGTCTTTTCCCGGCTCGTTACGCAAAGCTGTGATGTGTTCTATCACATTCTCCGTAATAAATTTAGTATTTTCCGTTTTACCCCAATCATGACGGGAAACCACATAAATAGCTTTGCCAGCATATGCGCCCATTGCGTCCATGTTTGACAATTCACGCCAAGAGCGACCACCCATGATAATTGTGTCAATCGAAGCCATAAATTCCTTATAGCCGTAATTCACATCTTTTGTAATGAGAAATTCCGAAACCCATTCGAAACCACCGTCCGGTTCAGCGATTCGCCCGTCAATAGACGCCGCGATGTAAAGGATAATCTTTTTCATGTTCCTATTTTACGTGTCAAAAAAAACCAGTTCAAGTTCGCCATAACACGCAAAAAAGAAGCGTGGGACTTACGACCGTCCCACCGCGAGGTACTGGAATACCCAAGAGGAAACAGAAGCAACCCCACGCTATACGGTAAACGTATAGCATGAACATTGCTGTTTTCCTCTTGCCTTGTAAATTTCCAGTTTTCGCGGCGGAACTCAGCGAACATCATGTTATATCTAAACGGAATTAATCCGCTAATATTCTAAATATCTAATGCAAAGATAGTGATTGCTGTCAAATTATGGGTAATATTGAGACATGTATTTGAATTACAGGAAGAATAAATCCTTAAAAAAGGATGCAAAATCAAATAAAGTTAGTATCTTTGCAATGATAAAGAAATGATGCTGGCATCGTCGAGCGAAACACCGAAAAAAGCACTATGTTGAGGCGTTTGCACGGTTGTTTTGACACTCTATAAGATATTGAAATAAAGTTGGTTGCCGAAAGATTAAACGTTCTGGTGGCACCACTTTTAAAAAGCAAAACAATATTAATCCCTGATTTTTTTCAAAATTCAGGGATTTTTCTTTTTCTGGAACAGGTAAAATCAATAGAAATGAGAATCAACATAAATATGGTACCATTCTGCAATTGATTTTGGTACAGCATTTATTCAATCATCATCTCATGTTAAGCAACAGCTTTTCGCCCACTTTTAAATTCATTTAATGAACAAACTTTTTCTATAGCAAAAATGTTTTCTAATATCCTAAATGAATGATAAATAAAAATGTTTCCATTAGGCATTTTTTCTGTATGACAAAGGACTAATTTTATAAAGAGACAGATAAATGCTCATTTGTTATATTCATTTATTTATAGTTTTATATAACAAATCATGTAGATATGGCAACAATAAAAATCAAATTCCGTACCTCTTCCGTAAAAACAAAAGAAGGCGTATTATTCTATCAAATCATTCATGCCAGAGTAACCAGGCAAATCAATACCGGCTATAAAATTTTTCCTTCAGAATGGGATAAGCATTTGGCTTGCATCATTCTTCCGGACAATAATGACATAAGACGACGTTTTCTCGCTCAACTAACAAGCCAAATAGCAGAGGACATGCATAGACTGAAAAATATCATTTCAAAGCTTGAACATTCGGGCAATCCTTTTACCTCCGGAAAAATAATAGAGCTATTCCGTATTCCCCCCATCAATAAATACAGTTTTCTATCATTCGCACAAGATCTTATTATACAACTAAAACAAATCGGCAAAGAACGCACTGCCGAGTCTTATGCCTCAGCATACAACAGTTTCAAGCGTTTTATGGACAATAATGGTGACGTTCTACTTGAAGATGTAAATTCCAATCTGATGATAAAATATGAAATATACCTTAAAAACTGCGGTGTCTGTCCAAACAGTTGTTCATATTATATGCGGAATCTCCGAGCAATATACAATCGTGCTGTAGAAAAAGAGTTAACACAACAACAATATCCGTTCAAGTATGTATATACCGGTATTGACAAAACAGTAAAACGAGCTGTATCTCTAAAAACAATTCGCCAAATACAAAATTTAGATCTGAGCACAAACCCTTTGATGGATTATGCAAGAGACATCTTCATGTTCTCGTTCTACACCCGCGGAATGTCATTCATTGACATGGCATATCTGAAAAAGAAAGATCTGCAAAATGGAGTTCTGTCCTATCGCAGACATAAAACCGACCAACAATTGTTCATTAAGTGGGAAAAGCCCATGCAAAAAATTGTCGATAAATATAATACTATAGAAAGTCCTTATCTACTACCTATCATCAAAAATAACGGTAAAGACCCAAGAAGAGAATATAAAAATGCCTCACATTTGATTAATAGAAAACTGAAGGTAATAGGACAAATGTTAGAGATCCCCGTCACACTAACAACATATGTCGCCCGCCATGCATGGGCAAACATTGCCAAGAGTAAAAATATCTCTATCTCGGTTATTAGCGAAGCTATGGGGCATGACTCCGAAAACACAACACGTATTTATCTAGCCTCGTTAGACGCCTCCATAGTGGATAAAGCAAACAGTATTATACTTAAATCATTATAGTATACAAAAAAAGTATTGGCGGGGCTGACCCAAAAGTCAGCCCTGTTTAGTTTTCCAATGCTACATTATTAATAAATAAGATTATCATGGCTCTACACAACGGATAAAGCATGCATCACTTTTAGGTGTTTCTATTTTATTTTCACCAGTAAGAGTTGCGTAAACATTACTTTTAGAAATCAGATTAAAATCAAAAGAGAAATAATTAATATCCCACGCCATAATATCACTTTCTCCATCGCGTCCTGGTGGATACACCCGCTGTAACCAATAGATAGCCCCCGGACGCATATACAAATCATAAAACAAAGGTTTCTCATCACCTGCCGTCATATTGAATTTATCACTACGTCCAGCAGAATAACGGAGTACAACTGCATTCTTTGTCTCACCATGTATATAGCCCTGACCAGTAACTACGCCCTGCCAATTTCTCATATCACCATATCCTTGTTTTCTATGTCCATAGCCTGACGCTCCTATCGGAAAGAATAGATTCCGTCCATTCGTTTTATTATATATAAAACAACCACGCATACCATATGTGCCGGAACTGCCATAACGATATCCGTATATTTCATTGATATCGGAAAGTGTTTCCTCAGCATCATCACCATAGAGTACACCATAGCCCATTTCTATATCCTTGCTTTTATACAATACATTATAATCATCGTAATTGGCAATTTCCACTTCTTTTCCATTGATTCTAGGCTTTTCAAAAGGGGTATTAAAAGGCTGAGATGTGATTTCATCCCACAATTTAGTAGTCTCTTTTCCAGCAATCTTTAGTGGCTTGGCTTTATCATCTTTAAAGTCTTTCGGCTGTACTTCTATCCAATATTCTTTCTCATGCTTATTACTTGACGCATCAATTGGCTCATTCAGATTTCCCCACTTAAACAATGACCCTTCTTCTACTGGCGAATCTGTTTCCTCCGTAGCAGTTTTCATATTAAACGTATGCCAAGCCCGTCCTTCATCAAGCAAAGCTACAGGAGCATAGCCCTGGCGGACAAATATAAGGTGATTGCAAGTATTGTTGTGATAGCTGACACGAATAACGGCATGGCGGGATTCATTTTCTGTACATGTACCATTGAAAGTAATTTTGAAATCAATTACTGAACCGGAAAGCCCCTTAAGTGTACCATGTTCATCTATACTCGTATACTTGTTACTACTACTTTTTTCTAACTTCACAAATCCTTCGTGTGTTGTCGCTGCAACAACAGCTTCCCAAGCCCCCTCGGAAGTAAATTCTTCGAAATTTGTAGCATTCTCCCGTGCCAAACGTTTTAAAACGACATGGAAAGGCTTGTCATTATTATGCCGTCGATATATTCCTTTTGGATTGACTACGCGACGTACCTGGAATATATCAACTATTTCTGTTAATGGCTCACCCTGCGATAAAGTAGCGGTTATTTTTATTTTTGCCTGACGCCGGTAGGCTACATATGGATTATTCCCGGTATAACTAGTTTTTGCGATCATCTGTTTCGCACGTGTATATAAAGGTATACTCATATGAAGTATATTCGTCCCCTCTTCTTTACGCACAGAATAATTACCATATTCAGTATCTTCGTGAATGCCTGGATCTACGGCATATTCGCGATTTCCTCGTTGAGTTCGGTTATAGTATTCTTGGTTGCTTTCTGCATAAACAATACCCGAGCCTTCACTAGCATCTTTTTCTGTTGTTGTAAGTATGGTTGCAGTAGTACGGCGCAAAGAAAGAAATCCATTCCATACATTCTTGCCTTCCAAATCAAAATGATAATAATCAAAATTATTAGCATCTGCACCAATAGGCGCCCAACCATTGTTGATTATTTCCGCTTTCACACTTTCCACTTTCGCATAACCTGGATTTATTTTTATAGGCAAATCCATCGTTCTGTTATATAAATAGGAAATATAATAGGGATTGGGCACCTCAATACCTGGTTCCGGTTCAGCATATTCGATATGCCAGTCTGCATCATTTGCAAAATTTTTAAATTTCAATGTAAGTTTATAGTGATGATTACGTTCGGCATCATAGTTTGTTGTAATGTTTTTGCCAAGCATAAAACGGTATTTAATATCACCACTACCTACTTTTTCTTCATTAATAGAACGATAATAAGCGTCTACTTCAATATATGTACCATAAGGCACGTTATCTTTTGGCCTATATTTTGAATAATCTTTGTCCGGCTGTTGCAGATGAGGAGGTAATCCGGGATGATCCAGTTCTCCATCTTCATCTGCATCCTGGCGCTTATCATATGGCTGGTCTCCCTGCATATTCTCAAAGAAAAACAAAGCATCAGCTGCCTCTTCGTGTCCATATTTAAAAGTTCCATTTTCTTCACACGGATAATAAGCTCTTCCCGTAGCTAAACGCACCGGATAAGATTCGTCAAATGCAGGTGGGGTAGTTCCTGTATAATACTTTATAATTTCTCCGTCTTTTATTAAGGACGATTGTTCATCTTCACTTGGTGTGTTTGTTTTTCCCAAGTAGCAATTAACAGGAATATCCTTTATCTGAACCGATTTCAAGTAAATAAAAACTCCTTCTTTCAATCCACTGGCATCATAAGCAATGGTTACTTTGGAAGCTGCACGGCGAATCCATGCATGCAATTCCATATCTTTCTTGTTTATAGCTATCCGTGAATCTTCCGTATTGCGGTTAGCACCCGCAGGTGTATTCTCTTTTGTAGTGAAGTAGCCAAACATCTGATGGTTTTTAGTAGCTTTTGTCACTTTTCCATCAGTAGTTTCTTCTGTCGAGAACCAGTTTTCTGCTTCCCATGTCAGATTAATCGATTTCAGTTTATCGACTGTTTGTATATTATCTTTTTCCGATTCAGCCAAGTTACCCATATTTGCTACCGCATACATGTAATAATAGCCGTAAGGAACTTGAGCTAACTTGAAGGTAGCCCGCTTGGTTTTGGCTTCCGCCGTTTTGTCTCCTTCCGCATCTGCGTCTGTACGGTCAATATCATCAACATCGAATCTATCTGTAGTTTCCGTTGAAGCAGTACCTTTCGGAAGAAGATAGTACGATTTCACCAGATTTCCTTCCTCATCATACAGCAACACACAAAGATCATTGATGTCTTTGATTACATCTCCTGCCGTACGAGTGTTTACATCCAGAGCCGGCCGAAGAGGAAGAAACTCTACAGTAGCACTCACACTGACTTCTCCTTCCGGCATTCTTTCGCCTTCGTTGTTCAGCCAATCATCTGTACAGACAGTCAAGACAAATATCAGCATACCTGTAAGACTATAAATAATGTTGCGTTTCATATTTTCCTGTATAAAGTTATTTAAGGAAATCTTTCCTTTCATTTTTTATAATCCGAAATCGGGTTCTAGTGTGATTCCGGTATAAGGACGCACATCTACTATGCAATCCATTGCATGTTCATTAATTGTGATATTTACCACCACATGTGTATTTCGCGGCAACTGTGGAAGATTTGGCAAGTAACTTTTCAATTCTGTTCCGTTGACACCCAAAGTCAGCAGATAAGGGTTTTCCTTATTGTTGTCATCACTATGCTTCCCCTCCAACAGGTAAATCGGTTGCTCATTGGTTTTCGTATTTTCATCTCCCGGGAGCAGTTGCCCTTTAAACAACGATGACGCATCATATGTATAATACCCTTTCAAAGTAGGAACATCAAAACTATTTATGTCCCAGAACTTTGTTCCCTCCGTCGTTTCTCTCTCTATATATGTAGCATTATGTGGCAAGTAATACTCCCTTTCCGCCATTTTATCAATAGTCAGTTTCGTGATCTCTATAGACCGGCTGCTTTCATTCGTCATATTGAAAGTAAATTTAACAGCTGCTCTCGTTATGGAAAGCTCACGTTCACAATCCTCGGCAGGCACATCTACCATATAAAGTCCACTCATCGGCAACGGCCCGTCGATTCGTTCCGTATTACTGCCTAGCCGAATGGTTAGGTTGGATATATAATCCGTAAAGAATAAGCTTCCGGGCTGAATTTTCTCAAAATCGCACTCTACCAATTTACGTTTCGGAAAAAATCCCGTTGTCTTTATTTCCGTAGCTTCATTTGCAAACAAATAAATTCGTTTCTTTTCGTTTCCGATAACCTTCATCGGCTCGCTATAACAATCAGTAGATGCAACCTCCAAATTGTAAATCCGGTTATGTTCCACTATATTATCATTGTTACGTACTACAATAATACGCAACGTTTTCATCTTCTCATTATCATTTACCGGAGACTCTGGATAGATATCACTGGCCCGTGTACCCGATTGCGATATGTCAGACAGGGCAACGCTGATATTAAGATTCACTAACGGCACTCCCCTGTCAAACATTTCACTATCTGCATCATGAGCACACCCCCGAAAAAGGAGAGAAATAGCCCATGGTATAATGATATATGCGATTTTCTTCATTGTCCTATATCGTTGATTCTGACAGTCCAATCGTTTATCTTAATATAAGTTTTAATCCATTCAAGATTCGGGCTTAAGAAGAATATCATTGACCATTCACTTTCACGATCGAGAAACTCCTGCGAATCCATGCTTGCATACAGATCACTCTTAAGCATAAGCAAATAGTTAATAAGTGGAATATTGATAATTTCCACACCATCTGCTTTGCGACGCACCGTCAGCTTAGGTGAGTACCAGTCACGCACCATCAACCGTGAAGTAGATAGTTCGGCATAAGCTACCACCACTTCTCTTCCCTCATCAGTGAATCCTGCCGAAGCTTGCCCTTGCGCCCATGGAGTGTATGTCACCATACCATTCTCAAGCAAATTATTATCGTAACTGAACAGTATATTATCATCGGTAATTTCAAATTCAAATTTCTTATCATCTACCGGCTCACCATTCATTTGTTGCAACACAACACGAATATTATTGGTGTTCTTCATCATCTCAACGGTGCCTTCACTGTAAAGGTCGGCAGTTGCGAGAGTAAGTTCACCCCAATACAAACCATGCAAGTTCTTTCGTCTGGGATTTGTCAAGCATTCCGAATCCAGTTCCACTTGCAAATCGGTATATCCAGTTCCTTCTCCGGGTGTATACTTCATAAGGAAAGAGCTCTTATTACAAGCCAGACCACCATAAGCTACGAAATGATAATTTCCTTGTTTGAGGTCCAGCTTCATGCGATAATTCTCGTCCTGCAACTCCGTACCCGTCACTATGCGAGTATCCACATAATTGCCATTTTCATCATAGACCAGCAATGTCAGACAATCCACCTTCTTAGCAAATGCATTGGCATATTCCATATTGTAGTCGTAAATGAAGCGTAGTGACACGCCATGCGGACATGGAGCAAGATCTTCATAAATACGTTCACACGATGAAAAGGCAAAATTTATCAGTACGATGCCAAGCACCGTACTGATAAACCCTGAAATTATATTTCGTTTTTTATTATGCATCTTTGGTTTCTTAAAAATCGATATTATTGACACGAACCACCCAAGGCAATACATCTACCGAAACTGTCAGATAAATATCACCTCGCTCATCCGGAGTATCAGGGCCTGGGTTATCAGGGTCATTATCTGAAATACGTGGATGCCCAAGACGGGAAATGTTAGTTACAGCAAGTTTATAAACATTGTTGCGAACTACAGCAAACTCCATCGGAGCCATTTCACCTTCCACACCATTGTCATTGTGGCGATTCCAATAATAATAGTAGCAATAATAGCCCCAACCACCGTCTTTGTCCTCGCTTGACTGATAGATGGTTATGCCGGCATCAGTAGCTGCTTGTCTGAAATCACTGAGATAAGAACCTTCAAGTGTTTTGTTGTTTCTGTCCCAAGTGTTCCATTTAGAATTAGCACTACTTTCATCTTGAGGGCTAGCATCCCCTTCCTCACCTGTACCACCGGTACCATATACAGCCACATAAAGCGGATGAGAACGACTCCATGTTTTGGTCTCTTCGTTGTATGCAACAGCTTTCCCTGCTTTTCGCACATTTGGCCAGCTTACATACAAATTGCCGCCAAACATATAAATAATCGGATCTTTATAAGAATCACGCTTCAAATCAGAAGCAGTGTAATTAATAACTTCTGCCAAGCGCTTGAGATCTTCGTCAGAGCTATTAGCAGCATCTTCAGTAGCTATCATTTTTCCTTTGAAAACAATACCGGTTGTTATACCGTTTACCTGTCTGTCAACCGGTCCCGGAATTGTATTCTCCGTTACATATCGCCATATACGATAATCACCATATTTGTTACCAGTATTCCAGCTATTATCTGTATCTGCTTCACCACCAAGAATGTTAGATAATAAATGTGTGTTCCATTGATCTTGCTTTGTATTGTCTATTGAGCCGTCAGCTTGAAAGAGAGGGTAATTAAAATACTCACTTAATCTTGCTGTCTCAATGCCTTGATTCTTCTCGGTTGCCCACACATCCACGACATAATTACCAACAAGATGAGTTTCCCCACCTCCCGCAACGGTAAACCAGGGCTTTTCCGGGCTGCAAAGACTAGCTTGTGCCGGAAGTCCATTATCAGATACCCGACGCAAATAATAAAAACTATTATTCATATTCACCAAAGCCATTTTACCTAATTGAACGTTTACAATGTAAGCACCAGGTGTTCCGTCCGGTGCAATATCTTGTACAACCGGATAGGTATTGCCTTCCTGAGGACGTATATTTTCAGGCAAACTACGACTACCATCTCTAAAATCGAAACGTGCCATTGCGCGTTCTACTTTCACTGCACCACCTACACTGTTGTCTACTTGTGACAAACTTCCCGCATTGTTTATTCCGGAAAGATTAAACGGAGTAGCTTCATTATATAACAACCAGTCATTCATCGTATTAGGAAGCAAGCGTTTGGCTATGGAATAGTTGGACATCAGGAAGCTGCCACCTTCATTCTTGCTCCATATCTTTCCTAATTCCTTATCGTCACCCTTGCAAATTGCATTATACCATGTCGTATTCTTATATTCAGTTTTACTGATAAGTTCTACCAATTCATCTGTCGGGTTACAAAATATAAATACATTCACTTCCTTTTTATCAGTTGGTGTTTCTGTATCATTATAGAACTGAGACAACTGTGTTTTAGTTATTTCGGAAGTTCCGATATAAGCCTGTTTATTTGCGGATTGTTTCATCTTGTCCGACATGTCACCAAAAGCAATGAATGCATTATCCGTGCTGCGGGCAAGTACCACGTACATTCTTTTCACATTGTTCTCATAATCTTTACCGATTTCGACACCAACATTGCTGCCACCACCTTCAACCGTATTACTACGCGAACCGGGTACAGACGGCATAGTTACCTGTACTGTCATGTATGCCTTATCTCCCTCATAAACAGTAGGGTCAAATTCTGTTTCACCTAGTTTATCCTCAGCACAACCTGCTGTGAGAACTACGGCAAAAAGGCATAAAAAATACTTGCTAATTCTTTTCATAATCTGCAACTTTGAATGAATTAATAATTTCTATGTTTTTATATTTAGATCCTGTTAATGTTTTATCTCTTCTATTTGCTTTAACATCTCCTCCGCATCAGCCAGCCCCCTATGTGCAGCTTCAGTAAACATTTTTTCTGCCATATCAAACTCCTTCTTCAAGGCAGCGTATGTTCCCCGACCATAAACAGCCTGAGGTGAGTTTCCAGCTTTCTTCAGATAATATTCCGCATTCTTCATATCCCCCCTGTCCATTGCGGCATTTGCAGCATTCAGATTAGCCACTTCATCATCAGGGAACATACGTACAGCGACTTCGAATGTTTCATTATATTCTTCACTCCCCAGTTTCATATCCTGTGCAGCAAGATACATCTCGTTCAAACTTAACTTCTGTGGCTGTGTCTTAATCAGACGTTTGATTTCGTTGATATCAGTATAGGTACGCACTTCATATTTGACTGCATAGTCTGAATGACGAAGCCCCGGATAAACCTCTTTCAGTAAGAATGCATAATCTTTGGGAAAGGCAGTCTTGATGCTACGTTCTTTTGCATCTGGTTCCAGGTTACTGCGGATTAATGCCAGAATACCTGCTTTGTTTTCGAGATACGAGTCTTCCACATAACGTTCGAGTCCTGCCCAATCTTCCGGCTCGTAATCGGTAATGAATAGTGAATCGGCAAAATCGTACTGTTTGCGTACATACTCTTTCAGTGTTTTCGTTCGTCCCATCGCCAGACGTTCATTATTCGAATAGGGACTTTCAGGCGAAGCATATCCTTTAATGCTGACAGAGATAATCCGTGTATCCACATCATTCTTCACCGCATCAATAGTATTAAGTATCTTTTGCAATTCAGTCGGATTACGACGATAATCCTCATGAATTTCTGTTCGATTCACAGGAAAGTCAATATAAGCCGAACCTTCCAGTACATTAATTTTCGGTTCTGCTTTCGGACGAATGTATACATAGGCAGGCACAAATTCTTTCGGCTCCAACTGAAGTACCAACAGAGGCTCGTTGCCATCAACAAGTGCTTCGCCGCAACAACCGCATGTTTCATTGCCCGTACTGAGCATGGCACGTTTCATCCAATCGGCATAAGGTACGACTGTACGATATTTGATCACAGATACTTTGTTTTTTTGATAAAGCATCATATCATTCGTACACAAGCCATTGCGTAGATGATGATAATAGCGGTTGCGACCAGCTATCATCACCGAAGGTAAGTTCAATTCATTACCTTCTCCTGACAATCTAGGCGTAAGAATCACTTCACGGTTACTTTTTACACTCAATGCCGAAACATCAATATCCATTGATACGAACAATTTATCTTCCGAACGAGACACGGCAAGGTCAGATACTGTCACATTACCGCCCATTATTGTTTGAGCCTTTGCTCCCATCATCAAGAGTAGGAATAGCAAACTACTACAAAATATTTTTGTTATTCTATTCATATCCGTAATTTGTGTGATTTAAAAAGTATATATAAGATTGACTGCCGCTTTTGTAGGTCCAACATAATTATGCGATTTTCCATCGGCTATTTTTGTACCGCATTGGGTACAGGGATAACTGTCGTAGCGAGTATAAATCCAGCCCAAACCTAACTCCGCTTCCAAATTCCAACGTTTGTTCAAGATCCACGCATAACCATAAGCAATACCACCACCGGCAAACCAACCTTGATAACGACGATCAGAAAGCACAGATAAATCTGTTCCAAGAAATGAAATATGATTGTTCAGATTACCAATGTTATACTGCCCACCCAAAGCATGAACACCAACAAAATGACCAGCGAAACGATCACAAAACCAATAACGCCCTTCTGGTTGTAGAAGCCAATGTTTCCACTTACGCTCATGTGAAAAAGTCCAGCCATTATAGTTGGCGGAAAGATCAAATGTCCATTTCGGAGCAAGGCCAACTTCTATTCCTGCATTAACAGTTGCAGTAACATCATACAATAAATTGCTTTTGATTGCTACTTTCTGACAATGTACTTCTGTGCAGAGAAGCACAAAAATCATAATTGCATACAGTTTCAATTTGTTTTTTTCATATATATAAGTATTATATATTACTAAATTCACACATACACGCATACAATTCGAATCCTATTTATCCTATATATCGGAAATAGAAATATTTTAGACATACGTTATATATCAAATCAATGTTACATACATCTTTTCAACACCCCTATATATATGAGTAGAAATAAATGACATTTCAAATATATCTCTTCCTAAGAGAAGTTTCCAATCTGTAATATAATTGTAATTAATTGAATTTCAACGAATAATGAATTAACTAGAAATATGTATAGATTACAAAGTTTTGCAAAACTCCTAGTTTTTAATAGTTTAGCTAAAAAAAAGTTTATATTTTACATTGTCATTTACAATATTTTATATAATTTTGCAACAGATTGGAAACTTCTCTTAGGAAGAAAGGTACTTAAATTGTATATATACTAGAACTAAATATCCGCATATATTCAATTTTGCATATTGCCGATATACCTAATAATGAATATTTCAGTTTCTCATTAGGAGATAAACTCTTTGTCTTAAAAGTCAGCACTAAAGAGAAGAACACGGGATATAGCTTTGTTCTTATCATTATAAAAGAATACATTATGAAGTTCCCTCCAAAAAATATTCCTATAGTATTTGGATAAATCGAACCTTTTCCATATCTTTGCACCGTCAAAAAAATAAGAGCAATATAGGTTAAACATTTAACATATATACAATCTATTTCTTTGATTATAATGTGATAATAATTGTATTGTTAATCAGAGTTTTACGAATAAAAATTTTCAAAGCTCAATTTTCAGCAACATCACATTCAAGAGCGGAATGTAGCGCAGTTGGTAGCGCACTACGTTCGGGACGTAGGGGTCGGGCGTTCGAGTCGCCTCATTCCGACAAAACAAGGGTTAACTTGCTGAAATTCAGAAAGTTAACCCTTGTCTTTTAAAACAGCCGGGACGAAATCGGGACGGCGGGTATAAACGGATTTGTTCTTGCAAGGCTGCAAAAACAAATAAAAAAAAATGTCTTCACTTAAGGAAATTCAAGGTTTCACTCCTCCAGTCCTCCATGCTGGAAAAGATTGGTACATTGACTTTTATGCTTTCGATCCGGTTAAAGGATACATGCGCCGGAAAAAAATCAAACTAAACTTTATTAAAAAAGCAAACGAGCGTCGTAAGTACGCTAGAGACTACATGATCAGGCTTTCCGAGAAACTTTCGCTTGGATGGAATCCATGGATTGAACAAGAACAAGGTAATGCATATCTGCTATTTAAGGATGTTACCGATAAATACCGAACATACATATACAAAATGTTCAAGGATGGTCATTATCGTCCGGAAACTCTAAAATCCTATTCTTCTTATCTGCACAATATGGAATTATATAACTCAGAAAAAAAAGCGCCTATTACCTATATATATCAGTTCGATAAAGATTTTTGTGTTATGCTCTTAGAAGAAGTATATATCACTAGAGATAATACTGCTTTTACCCGCGATAATTACCTTGGTTTTCTAAAATCATTCTCATCATTTTGTTTGGATCGGAATTATCTTACCAAGAATCCCACAGAAGGAATTAGTAGTATCGGCCGTAAAGGAAAAAAGAAAATCCGAACACAACTGAAAAAAGAAGAACTGGTTAAATTAATGGAATATCTTAAAGAAAAGAATCCGCACTTCTTATTAGCGAGCTACATATTATACTATTGCTTTATCCGGCCAAGTGAGATGAGTAAATTAAGACTATCTAATATTAGCCTATCCCGACAGACTATATTTGTTCCGGACGCAATATCGAAAAATAAAAAAGACGGTACTATCACTTTACCAGCAAAAGTCATCCACCTTATGTTAGACCTCAATATCTTTGATATGCCAAATGACTATTTCTTATTCTCTGATCAATTTAAACCAGGTACGAAACAAAGAACAGAAAAGATGTTCAGAGACTGGTGGGCATACCATGTGAGAAAAGACTTAAAACTTCCAACAAAATATAAGTTCTATTCGCTCAAAGATACCGGGATCACGAATATGCTAAGGCATTATGACACCTTAAGTGTTCGGGATCAGGCACGACATAGCAGCATACTAATGACTGATATCTACACACCACATGATATTCAGGAGGCTAATGATCTCATAAAAAACTATGAGGATGCTTTTTAAAACTAAAGCCCAGGATGCAGAGTCATGGGATGGGATTTAATTTCATTTGTTTCTTTAGAATCTAAATCTACTGTCCTACAGTCCTACAAATAGAAATGTAATTCAATTAATTCCATGCCTCCTTTCACTATCTAATTATTAATACTACCTTTGTATCGCTTATAAGGCGAAGGGGTGGTGCCTTTCGCTATTTGTTTTGTTTGTGTTTTATATCCGTCTTACTCGTGATGAGCAGGACGGTTTTTTATTTAACTGCTTCTTCTTGATTTATTCTGTTTTTTGAGATAACGGATAAATCCTATCAGCATACTGACTCCAACCGGAAGCGGCTTTGTAAGTTTCCACAGATTGATCAGGTACATAAAACCGACACGACTGATCAATCACCTGAAATGATTTTGTCACTTCAGGTGACGTAACGGCCCTGATTGTTACTATCCTCAATGGACTATGTTGAAATGCATAAGTTATCGCGTTTACACCTGCTCCCAAATCCAATTCAACCAGGGATGTACAGTCCATTGCAAATCCGCTGGGAATTCCACTTTTATCTCCAATTTTCATCCGGGATAACCGGGTACATTTACTAAACGCGTCTCCGGCGATTGTAACAACATTTTCCAAATCAACATCTATTAATCCTGTATTATAAAAAGCCTGCCGCTGAATTTCCTCTACTTTGCGCAAATCTATATTAGCCAGTTCCCGGCAATCATAAAACATATACCCATATATTATCTTTAATTGGGAAGGCAATTTTACCGATATCAAGGATAAACACCCATCGAAGACATTCCATCCATTAGAGTTGTATCCGGTGAATAGCTCAAACTCATCAAATGATGTGATTTCAGTATTCCCCTTGAACATGCCGCCGAAATTTCTCACAGCCTTAACCTGCTCAATCTTAGTTCCGACCCCATCCCCATAAGATTCCGCAATCATACTTTGAACTATAGCATCCTTGAACCTGACATAAAATTCTCCGTTTATATTCAATGTCAATTTTCTGAATGTGTTTCTTAAAGCCTCAATTGAATCCTCGTAGGTATTCGCGTTCACCGTTATCGTTCCGTCCAGAACAGGATATTCATCCTCTCCGGCCAAGCCTTCAGCACTTAATCCTCCGTAAGTACCATTTGAGAGCGTTGCCAGTTTATCAAGCATGTCCGAATCATCATATGTTTCATCAAATCCTACGGCACGGATACGTTTCAGCTTATGGTCTCCGCCTTGTCCGATCTGCGCGTCCATGATACCTACCAGCAACCGCATGGGAGACAGGTTCGGACAGTTCACGATAAAGAAGTCCGTAATGACATCCCTGCACAAATCAATCCCGATGCCTTCCGTTGTCAGTAATGGATAATTGGACAATGACAGATATTGGTTAAGCCTGCTGTATTGAATTACACGAAGCCCTCCTCCCGATGGAAGCACAATCTGCGTCAAGGATGTACCGTCCGCATATATCTCCTGCAAATGTGAGCATGCGGACAGGTTCAATGTACCGGCCAAGGTGGCGATATTCGACAGCAGCAGCCTCTGAAGACTTACGCAGTTGGACAACGTCAGGGAGGATATAGAGATGACAACCGGATTATTTTTGCTTCCAAGTCGTATATCCCTTAGCATCCTTCCCTGAATGATCATAGACCCGGTCACGTTCTTATTATGCCAGTCCCCTATATCCTGCAGATAGGATGCTCCCTGTATCGCATTCTGCTGGTCTCCCGACCCGGAAAGTTCAATCTCCATTTCACATACTTCTCCGGCTTTCGTTCTCCTTCCCCGGATGATACTTGTACCATTGGCAATCGCAGGATACATATCCATTGCCGGAGTCAGTTCATACTTGATTGTGTTACCTGCAGCGCGTACGGTGATGGTATCCGTCCCGTTAGCAGAAAATAGTCCGAACGAATACTTTGACATCATGTACAGGATACGTTTCGTAATCCATCGCTGTTCCGCAAGATAATGGTCTCCCAGCGACTGGGTGATCGGGTCGGTATCATTCGAATAGTGTCCTTTATTGTATGCCAGTTTCCCGTTTTCATAGCAGTACTTCGCATCCGCATTATAAGCATTGGCGGGAAAATATTCCTGAGCCTGGTCAAAGTAGTATTTCTGATAAAACGCAAACAGCTTTTCAAGGTCGTTACCGCTTTTTAGCCCGCCCAGTGTCTGCATGGCAGTCATTGATTTGCGCATGCTGATTATCTTTTCTTCCGGAAATGCCAGTTCCATCAGGTTGAAGAAGTTGTTTGTCTCGCCGTTCCAGACGGATGCTCCGGTTTCGTCCATATCATGCGTTTCCACACTGTACTCTTTATCCGGTAAACCACGATTGGTTGTATCAAAACGGGTGTCGGCATCATCAACACGCCAACGCCACCTGGATGTCTCTGTACCGAAACAGTATGGATAGGTATTTTTCGCACGTTCGTCGGTTCCGGCATTGAATTCTACATTATTCATAAAGAACAGGCAGTCGTCAATATCCCAGTATGCGGGAGCATCTATACGGAATTTCGCGATACGGGCATTTATGAAAAGTGTATTCAGCTCGTCATCCGTTTTCCCGGCAAGATCGGAAGTGTTAAGCCCATATCCCTTGTCTGCAAGCTGCGACAGCAGATTGATTGTTCCCTCCCCGATATCAGATGGCATGAACTTTCCTTCTGACGACTCAAAATAGTAAACATTATATTGATTAATGTCACCGGATTTGGCGATCCAGAACTCGCAGGGTTCATTCTTGTAATCGGAAAGATGTGCGTTCAACTCATCCAATGTGCCGTTAAACGGTTTCAGTCTTGGCGAGCACTGGTAAACACAATTGTAGGCAGGAATAAAGCTTGATATGTTTTCCACTTCCCCTTCGCCCAGGTCGAAGCTGTTCTGGCCATTGTACTGGAATGCCTCTTCATCCTCATTATAGGCTATCAATCCCTTTGCCGGATTCCACGGCACACGGAACAGGGTGAGCAAGGGAGAATTATCCGATCCCTCAATGCTCAACAGGTTGGGATAAGTATCGGTGTTATAGCCGAAAGTGTCGGCGTCACCCTTATCAGGGCCGAAGGTGTACAATCCCCGGAATATGTATATTGTTTCCCCTTCGTCATTGGTTTGTTTCTCAAAGCACACAAACGGAGCTTCCCAAACTGACACACGGACTTTCGCATCTGCGTGCATCGCCTCATTCAGGATACCCACTTCACGTATAAGGTCCGTATAGGAGTTTACCGCACCGATCTTATGCGACTGCATACTGGAGGCATAGTTCTTCTTTGCTGTAAACTTGCGTCCAGCCGGAAGAGACGGTGTCATTGACCACTTCGCTCCCGCGGTGGAGTCCGAGCCGTCGGCGTAACGAATGACGGAGAGTTTCTTGTCAAGCTGGTAACGGGTATTCCAGATCCAGTATTTCATGGATGACGTACCCTGCCCCTTGGCGGTCACGTTGCTGATTGAAACATTCCATTCCGGATGGTCATAAAAGAACACTTCCAACATGCCGGTACGAGTTGATTGATCCGCCATGTAAGGAATTGTATTGTCGAATGTCATTACGTTAAACTGGTCCTTCGTATTTTCAAAATCGATATCCGAACCGTGCAGGTCCAGGATGTCATTATTCTCTGTCACAATTGCCTTGGAATCTGTGGTATTCAGCCAGTTGATGTAATTACGCAGGACTCCCTGTGAGGTCAGTCCCTGGTTATATTCCCGTATTCCGTATATGTCCGCGTCCGCATATCCGGAACCTATCACGATCATCCCGTTATGGGAGAAATAATCATTGCTCTCGTAGGTGAATTCCCTGTTCTTGACACCGTTGACATACAGTATGCAAAGGTTGAATCCGCTGTTGCCATAGGCGTCCGGCAAAATGGTCAGCGTGAGTCTTGTACGTTTTCCCTCGAACGTATGCAAACTTTGTACATCATCGTTTTTAAGTGACTGGGAGTGCATGATAATGTCATCCGCATAGATGTTCAATCCGACAAATGAACCACCGGACGGGGACGATATGGTGATAACCGGTTCGGAATAATCCGTCACGTTATCAACCTTATAGTCAAGTTCGAGAGTCTTCCCGGTGCGGGCGCATTCATTTTTAAAAGGGGAATATCCCATGCGCAGCGATGAGCCGGCCATAAGCCGGAGTACCTTGTTCCCGTCTTCGTCCGATTGCCAGCCGTCATTGCCCCAGTTCATATTCTCCCAGCTGCCCGGGATGACGGAACCGTCCATTTCATTTATGATTTCCTGACGATTCCCCTGCCGGTTGGAGCGGGTCTTGGGATTCATATAGAATACGGCGCCCGACACGGCCGAATATCCCAAGGAATTGTTTACCTGATAGGTGATTGGGGATGTCAGCTCCATATCGACATCGAGGATATGGGCCGTTATTTCAAATTCCGTATTATCCATTGTCTCAATCTCCATCGGGAATGAGAATGTATGTCTGGCGGAACATGCGATACTGTCTTCTTCGGAAGTAAAGACATCCTCACCATCTTTTTTGATGGTGAATTTAGCGGAGGTAATGACATTGTCGCCATCGTACATCGCGTAATCGAACAATGAGTTCTCACTCCAGTTGGTCGCCCTGCTGAGGATGTTGTTGACGGCTACCAGCTTCCTTTGTTCGCCGGCTACCGCGCAAATGACATTGAACGATATCGTTCTTGTCTTGACCGTCCCGTCCGAGTTCGAGACATAAGCAGATATATTGAATACGCCTGTCACGCCCGGGTGGATTACAGAGTAATTGTAGGCGGTTTCCGTATATACGCCTGTACCGATCTGAATCTGATAAGATTCATTATAACCCTTCCCGGTAACAGTCACATACAATGTTTTTGAAATATTACCACTGATATTCAGAGGAAGCGTAATGGCACCGGTGTAAGCCGTCCACCATTTAAAATTGTCCGCACTGATGGATAATGAAGTAAGCTGTACCGTGTATACAAATGCCGGAGCCGTCACTTCCGTCACTTCTCCCGTTACTTTGATCATTACATTGTTTGCTCCGGATGCAAGGAACTCTGCAACGTCAATACTGAAAGGAGAACCGGAACTGATATACAGCTGTTTGACAACAAGATACTCGGCGCTGTTGCTGTTTTTAACAGAGATCTGACAGAACCCACGCTCTCCGGTATCTTCATAAGGTTCGTTGGTGCTGTATCTTTCCTGGCTGATGAAAGTAAAATTCAAATGGCAAGGTTCCCCTTTGCTGGCTGACAGGCTTTTACTGTCTAGGTTATTGATTATACGCAGGTTTCTTTGTATCCCAGTTTCTCCACCTCCGCCGCTATGTGAGGAAATATAGTTCATTAAGTCTTCAAAGGTGGTTATAATAGATCCGTCCTCCGCAACTCCGGTGGGAATAAACACTCCGGCAGCAGGAGACCATCCATTATTGCCGTACAGTAATACGGAACCGTCTTCTGCCGTATCGGATTCAGGGGAGACATTCTTTAATTCTCCTATTGAAGAAGGAGTATTTGCGTCCTTCTCCAATTCCTTGACTGCATCGATCAGATTATTGAATTCTTCAGCCGACAAACGTCCGCGGGAATTCTTGCCTTCATTTTCTTCCTTATGTTCTACATTCAGTGCCATAAAACTATTCTCCAAATATTAACGGGAAGGCATACGGGAAGCCTTCCTCCTTTATTTCTATTTTTCCGCGTGCTGAAAGCGCATGCATGATCAGGTTTGTTTCAAGCATGTCGGTATCAGCCATGTCGCTTTCAACACGGCTGATCACGGTACGGGTGGTATTGCCCTTGTCATCCGTTTTGCGCACACTTAAAACAAACTTAATATATCCCATGTTACTTGCTCAACTCGGTGATCGTTTTCTCAAAATCTGCCAATAAAGTGGCGCGTACTTCAGCTGATGTTCCGGACAGGGAACAGGAGTATTTCTTTGTCGATTCAACATAAAGGATATTGCCGATGTAGCTCGGTGCAGATGCCGATACTTGTTTGACCTGCGCTTCGATCTTCATTAATTTGTCCTTGTTGTAAGTAATGGAATAGTCAAGCCTGTAATCACCGACTACTGACTGTCCGGTTCTGATTGTATTTTCTGTGAAATCCATTTTATACCTCCTTGTTTAATTGGTTGATTATTTCTCTTTTTACAGCAGCTATGAGACGTGAGTTCTTCACCACCAGTTCCATCGCCTTGCAATACCGTTCAGGAACTTCTACTGCTTCACTTGAGTAGTAGATCTGCTTTGCCAGTTCCTCAAAACCGATATCCAGCAGGATGCTACCGTTATACATCATTTCGTTACCGACCGTTTCAGCGGTGTCGAAGGTCTGTTTACCGCCTTCGAAAGAAGTCTGCGCCTCGATTCTCTTAAAATTGATTTTCATATTCTTTTTGTTTATTATTTAGGAGTTCCAAATATTATCAGCGTAAAGAATCTAGGATAGCATTTATTATTACCCGGATCCCAAAAGATAACGTTGAAAGAGTTTGTGCTAAGACCATTATAGCTAGAGAAACAAGCTTGCCAACTTTCGCTTTCTCTTTGTCCGGTAGGAAGCACTAACGGGTAATAGTTGGTGTGGCCCAAGTCATGCGTAAACCAGTATTCTCTCGAACTGTTAAGACTAATGCCTGTTATATTTATCCCATTACCCCATCTTTTATTTATACCATAGGTTACATCATTTCCATTTCTTGTGGTAGAAATTTCAAAACATCCCAGGACCCCAGGCATGCACCAGATATCATCAGACGATGACAGCTTCCATAAGCATCCTCCAGCAGCGGCTATTGCATAATTAGCTCTTCCGCCTTTTGTCTGATCAAATTGAGTACTTCCAAACGCATTAATCTTAACAGCTATATTTTCATCGCTACCTGACGCCTGAAACATAGAAGCCGTTTCAAATCCGGCAATGCCAGGCAGACCATTGCCAAGTACCGCTTTTCTTGTCGCAGTATAAGTTTCACCCATTGATGTTCGTGTCTTTTGTGTTTCAATGCAAATAAACGCATCGCTGTTATCATAATTAGATAATCCATATCTGTCGATTTCAAAACCGCCTATGCTGCCGGACGTAGCTGTCACATTATTAAGCGTTGCGTTATTAAGCGATACGTCATTAAGTACCGCATCATTCGCTGTGATGTTATTCATCGTTATATCCCCTGCTTCATTTACAAGGAATGTATCGTTAGCTATGATGTTGCCGTTGAACCTAATCTGATCTGCGGATATCACTGCGTTCGATATCAATCTTCCTGCATCATCTTCCGTGATGAATGTACTGATTTCAGCCCTCTTTACGTATCCGTCAGCTTCGGCATGTTCAGTAAACAACTGAGTGAAACCTGATTCAGTAACAAGACCGGATGTGCTGATATTGCTGACATGACCTTCTGCGTCAAAGGTTATCTTTTTAGATAACAGTACATTGAAATCATCGTTAGTTACCAATCCGCTTGTATTAATATTTGTAATATTACCGTAATTATCAAAATGTATTCCTTCTACAAGAGCAGCGATAGAATCTTTCGTCACCTGGATAACAGCCGTGTTTTTATCTGCCGTCTCCTGTGCATCTCTTGCAATTCCCAGAGCATTCAATGCTTCCTGAGCAGCGTCATACGCATCGCTGATACCTTGATTGGCTAGTCTTTTTGCCGCTTCGATGCCTTCCTCCGAATCTGTTACGACTGCGAGTATCCGGTCTCCCAGATTCTCAAGATAGGCGGTAGTAGCCGTTGAGCTAGGTTGCCAGTGTTTTATAGAAAATGCTGTTCCTGCCGCCTTTGCAGTGATGCAGACGAGAGAGTCATTCTTATAAGAGATGCCTTCGCCGGAATAGGTCGCATTCGCCCACATATCACCGATATCATAAGCATCGGAATCCTTTGGCTGAGATACGAAAACACGTCTTTTCCCGTCAGCGGTGTCCTGAGCCTTGGATGCGTCTTCCAGTGCTTTCAGCGTTAGATGGTCCGTTATATCATTCCAGCTCCATGAACTGCCATCCTTTTCGAATCTGTATCCATGTCCTGTCAGACGGTTATAGAACATGTCCTGCTCATGCATGGTTTTAAGTTCGTCAGTACTCCAATCACTCGCCGGCAGGTTCTCCAGCGTGGGATCGTAGTCAAAGAACCACAGAGTGTATTCTTTATCCGTCTGTTCTTTGACAAGGTCCATGTCCGCCTGCAGGTCATTAATGGTTTCATCCACATCTTTCCCTGTGGCCTGGTTGATGAACTTAGCGGATATTTCGCTCAGTACAGTGTTCAGGTCGATAAGCGGTTCCGGCATTGTATAGGAGTTGATACCTTTATATATACGAATGTAGGGACCGCCGGCCGTTACACTATCCCAAAGGATCGTACCTTGCCGTTCGGGATTTGTTTTGTTTCCGAGATGTACGATGTTGTCGCCTACTAGGGGATCGTCGCTGCCCGATATACAATCACTCTTGGACAGGTCGATGAAATCATCACCAATGCCGACAACTGCACGCCAGTAATAGTGATTTCCGCTTTTGAGATTGAATGTCTCGCAGTTTGCCAAGTCATCTACAGCAAACGGGTTATAAATAGTCCTGCCTTCCGCATCCGTAGTCCTAAAGTAACATCTCCAAAAAGTTCCTTTATCTTCTACCTTGTTACAGATGATACCGTCTGAGTTGTATTGCTTGCCGCCGACATAAGTGGCCTGATTGACTTGCAGACTCTCAACATTCAGACGTTTGCGGATATCAACGAAGTCAATGTCAAGGTGATAGTTGCCTTGCTCATCCTTGTAGATACCGAAGCCGGTGCTGCCGGTTGCAAAGTTGCTGGACAGTATGTCACCGACTAGCTTTATCTGTTCGAGTGTGGATGTTCCCTTTGCATTGATGCCTTCAAGGAAGGTCATCAGTTTTTCGATTGTTTCTGCCACATCCCTACGGACATAGCGGTCGTCATTGTCAGTATTACCACCAAGTGGATCAAGTGTGCAGTGGAAAAAACCTTTCTCACTATCATCCGGCATGTCGGGATCTATTTTGAGTATATATGCTTTTCCGTTTACCGTTATGACCTGACCGGGATATGGGACGTCTTCACAGTTTGCATTCTTCGCATATATACGCGCTTGCTCCAGAGAATCCGGTATTTCTGAAGAATCCAACGGACGGGATGATGTTCTCTTGTACGTTGTCCCGAATGGGGTTCCTTTTGTTACTACACCTGCCATTTACGATATCTTTAAGGTTGCATGATTCGTTGTTTCATTCACTATTGCTGTCTTCACAATCCACATATTGTAATCCGTAGCTGCAGAACCGTTAACTCCTTCCACACTTATTTTACTGGGACCGCTTACCATTTCTACATCCTTAATAAGATTACCTGGATATTCGGCAAACTCCAAAGATGAAATACTCCCTTCAGGGATGCATATAGCAATTATTTTCCAATTAGAGGCTTCGAATTTATATGTACCAGGACCATTGTATAGTCCACTTGTAGCTAAAGTTCGTACCTCCGCCGAACTCGCAGGAATTGAATTACAAACTCCGGCGAACCACTTACGCCTCACATTTACACTGATCGTATTGTTTATAATCTTTCTTGATATATTCCCGTCTTCACTAGCACTATATATAACTGTTGCCTTATATGTCTCATTTTGAGTATATATACCTTCCAGCTGCCTTACAGCCGTTTGTACGCCGCCTATTTCTTCTGAGAAATTCAACTTATTATTAGATGCATCGTCATAAAATGCCGCCTCCATAGGACCTTGACCATTCCTAATAGCAGTATATGTTATAAATCCTTTTTGACTACCGAATTCGACGTCATTTGCTGTTGAGATTTTACTCTTCAATTCTCCTGTTGATTTTTGCGATACCATTTTAATGAAAGCATCCTCTATTGTAGTTCCAGATAAAATGATATCACCTGCCTTATAATAACCGATTTTATCGATCGTAACCATCACATCTTTTGAGAACTTTGTTACAGTATCCACCCCATCATACTTCTTCCCTATCTGCTCTGTTACATAGTCATTAATAGCTCCGATAGTTGTCGTATACCACTTTTCTGAATAAGGTTCCTGGATTGGGAATAATGCCCCCTCGGACAAAAGCAGACGAGGGAATTCAACAAGTCGAGGGGGCACTGTAAAAGAACCGACTTCAGGCACTACAATTTCAAGTGCTTCCGATGGAAAGTCAGTTCTAGGAAGATTCAAGAATGGTTTGGCATCAGCGTATTTATAAGTAAAAGTATAGTTGCTGGGCAACTCCTTATCTGTATAAGACACATTACTTTCTACCACTATGATAGAACGAAAATATGAGTTGATATAAAGATACTTTTTCAAGGAAGGGAAAAAGTCCAATAACCAACGGCGTTCTTTCATGTTCAGATATCCTGTATCTTTTTGAAACTTTCGAATAGTATCGACACGATATTCAAGGGAAACATCTTCAATTTCAGCTATATTATGTGTATGCTCTCCCGTAAAATCCGAAGAGCCATAAGCCCGAAACGTATCGATACCTCCTAATGAGTTCTCAAAAAGCACCCATTGTTCGGTTTCCGATTTCATATCCGAAGCATAGTACCGCTGTACATAAGTCAAACGCTCTCCATTCAAGTTTTCAATCCACACGTCATAATAAGCAGGCAGTCTATGCTCCAGCCTTTCTGCTACTGAAGCATATTGTAATGGAATAGTATATGCTTTTCCTGTTTGTAATTCGGCAAGATCAATATCATTTTGAGAAATGACATTGCCCGACTGATCAGTAAAATAAGCATGAAGCTTTGCTTTACAGTTTAATGTTGCATAATAAGTAAGAAATTCCGGAGAATAATAAGTAACCGGTTTTACGCTTGGCTGCCAAGTCAGAAAATTCTGCGTGAGAAAGTTCGTTGCTGAATCTGCAAGCATATCAACACCGGTACGAATAGCCTGAAATGTCACTTGCGTGCCTGATATTATAGCCTTAAAAGTAGACACCAAAGAAGGTTGTTCATATATCACCGATGAGTTTTTGAACAAGAAAGACAAACGTGCATGGACAATATCCTTTATATTGATGATAACAATACCATCTGTACCCGGAGAATAACTCCGGGATACAACTTCTTCCCCACCCTGTTGGAGAACGAAAGAAATTGTATCCGTAGTACCGATACGAAACTCCTTAATATTTCCGCTTAATGATAAAGCATCAGGTTTCTGTAAAATGGTCATAGCTCTTTTTTATGACGAAATTAACGGAAGCATAGAGCAAACTAAAGGACAGAAAACACGTCAATAAGGAGACTTTATCGGAGTAAGATTAGCCACAACACGATAATAATTTCTTTTTCCTTGTCTGTCATCCCAACAGGCTGCATACGATCGCTCATAATATACTCCTCCTGCAGCAACCTGCTCCTTGGTTGGAAACGGAGGATAAATAGCAGGAAGAGTATTGCCGCTTCTAGCGGCTGATATTTCGAACTTGATTAGTTCTGCATTATATTCAGCTTCTGAGATATCATATACGTTTCTATTTAATCTCCAGCAAACAGCATCATCCCTAAGTGGAAATCGTTTTTCCTCTGCAATGGCTGAGTGTACCGGTGCGTACAAACGAGTCGTATAGAAACTGGATTCAGTCGGTTCATTATCTCCTCCGATATAATATTTAAGCTTATCTATAAAAAGTTCCTGACCGTTAATGATCACTTTTCGATGTGAAGGAATAGTCATCTTTTGATGATCAGACAATAAGATATCACCTTTAACCTCATGCATTGAATTTCTTAGCAAGTCATCTAAAGAGCGATAAAACTTCTCATAAATTCCATCAGGACCATTGTATAGCAATGAATAATCAGCAAACTTCTCTTCACTATTCTTGTAATTTGTATTTGTTCCGATATTATATCCATCAGTTCCTTTATAGATTAGACTTAACATTGGGGCCTGCTCTTTATTTGATGCCGTTTCATCAGGTTCGGCATCTTCACTTTCTCCAGAGGATGACGAGTTTATTACTAAAGTGGAATTTAACGAACGGCCTTCTCCAATATAGGGAACATAAACCAGCGAACGTTTATCTCTTGTCGCATCAGGACGGTCCGAACTTGGAAATGTTTCAAAGACTAAAGAAAACATAGCATCAGGACAAGTGATTTTCTTCTCCTTCAATGAATTATCTCCATCTAAATAAGGGATATTGGCAGAGCATATACATTGTTTTACAGTAGAATCATCTGTAAATCCTATGCGGTAGTATTCTCCTGTAAACGGATACAAGCAAGCATTAGGATATTTAGCTTTCAGATCGGAAGTGGAATCATAAGTGTCTCCCCCATCTGCAATAACGCTTTCGGATGAAAGATTTACTTTTTGATATTCCGGCACATTAAACTCAAGCCCGGAAGTTAAGCAATCGGTCAGATCCGTCTCAGCTTTCATTCTAGATACATCGTTAAAAAGCTCTATTGCCACAGTCCTCGTCACTTCGTCCGGAATAAATTCACATAAGAATTTCTTTCTAAATACATTCAGGATAGTATTGCATTTGCAATCCGGGACCAAGTGCGAAAGCAATATAGTGCCATTTACAAGAGAGTCGATGGTATTGTTGACAAACACCATCGACTTAAATGGTTCGGTCACATCGAAGAAGTTCTCCAGCAAAGTATAACCGAAGAAAGAAAATATTCTCCTCAAAAGGTAAGGTGCACGAATAAACGGACTCATATAATACCCCGGATCCAATTTGATTTTAACATCATCCACCTCCTCGACACGTGGAAACACATTATAAAAGTCAAGAGTCCCTGTTTTAGTCCCTTTGATATAGCCTTCACTATCCATAAATTCAAGTCGGTTTATATAGCGCCGTGCATTATCAAAATCAACAAATACCGGGAATATTGAAAACTGAGGATGTTCGTTCGTTAATAGTGATCGGCAAAAATCAATCCCTTGCTGTACCGTCTTTACTCCCGGAATTGTTTCATCTGCAAAAACGTCCCGTAACGATGCTTTAGATATCTGAGACAGGAATGACCCCTCGTTCAGATAAAATGATGTAGAAATTGTACTCTTACGCTTAACAGTCAAGATAGCCTGTCTGCATGCCGAGAAATATTCACCCGATGAGATGGTAGCCTGAATATCAGATGGCAGCTTCCGCATCCCTGTTATGTCCGGATAGTCCAACGCTTTCTGATTCCAGTCCGAATCAGGGATATCAACCGGCAATGTCTGTTCTCCCCATTCATTGAAAAACAAGTTAGGACGTTCAACTTCAAGTTGTGTGCCAGGAGTAAGCTGGTAAGCTATTCCCGTTTTAGCATTCGTGATTTTCATACTTTATCCTTTTGATCCGATTAAACGACTGCGATCACGGAGTGTCTGTTTCTTTTCAAAGTCACTTAGAGCAACAGACGCATTAACTCCCTTCTCATCAAGATTAATAATAGCTTGAGCAAACTTTTCCATGAGCTGCGGTGGCAATGCCGCACCACTTCCGTCATTTTTAGGACCGGGCAATGGATCCGGTTGAGAAATACTTCCTCCAGAAGCAAAACCTGCCATTCTTGAACGAATGACCTGATTTAGATCTAAAGTTCGAATGGTCCCGGCTTGCTGCGACTTATCAATCATATCAAGAATAGGGGCTACAGTCGGATTATCTACGGCGGCATTACTGGCCACCCATTCCTTTGACTGCCCAGCCGGTCCTTCTCCCACGATTACTGTCGGCTTGTCTATGAATCCACGTGCATCCGGATCATAGTCAGCATCGGCAAACAGCTTTCCATCCTGAGCACGACGTACATCAATCTTACCGCCATCTTCACGTCCCGTTGCCACACGTTGCCCGGAACCTTTCGATGAACCACTCCCACCAGAGAGAGTCATATTCTTAACCTTTTGGCGTTCAGCATTAGCTGAAGCAATCTGAGCAATACCCGTGACTCCCATAAGCGCAGCAGCTACAGCTCCGGCAATCGGACCAAGATCGGCGAAAGCCTTCATTATAGATACGGCAGTATCAGCGATGATTTGTGAAGTTTTGATAGCGAAGTTGACATCTGCATATTTCTTCTGAATATCCAGTTTCTTTTGAGCCTTCTCCTTCTCCAAGCGTTCAACTTCCTCTGTATTGCCCTGTGCCGCTTCAATCTCCGCATCATATTGAGCATCTACGTTATCCATTTCAGCTTGTTGCAATGCCTGAACAGCACCGGCAAACAAATCTGAATAATAGTCAAACTGCTTTTTAAATGAATCACGTTTCAGATTTTGAACAGCCTGTTCATGTTCCTCATGAGTAAGAGTCTCATTGTCCAGATATTCTTGCAGTTGCTGAAGCTGCATATCATACTGTTGCTTTTGATTTAAAAGCCCATACTGATTCCGAATCTGATTAATACGGTTCTCACTATCCTGAACTAACTGTTCTTTTGCTTTCAGGTAAGCAGCATCAAGTTCCTTGGTATCAACATTCTCTTTTTCAGCAAGTGCCTTCCGTGCCTGATAAGTCGCATCCAGCACTTTCATTTGTGCCTGCAAATCTTCTCCGACTGTAGTGAGTTTAAACTGACTCTTAAAATCCTTAGTCAGATCATTCATTTTAGTCTGAATAGCCGCACGTGCATTCGCCGCTTCCTGATCAGCACTAAGTACAGCATCATTTGCCTTTTTTACGGCATCGGCTTTCAACTTGCCATTCTTCAGTTCAAGATCATTAATGTCATTCAGATATCGTTCTTCAATAGCCAGCCGAGTCTCCGCACTGGCTGTATTCAAAGAAAGTATCATCATATCATACTGTTCCTGAGTAATACGCTTATTCGCCAGTTCACCGGTCAAGAAGATTTGTTGAGACTTGGTTACCTCCTGTTCTCTACTTAAATCTTCCTGACGCAGTTTCTCAACAGCAGCGACCTTCTGTTTCTCCATTGAAACTTCCGTATCGATCAACTTGGATTTCGCATCTACTATTTGCTTTTGATATTCAGATTTTTTTGCAGACTTCGTAGCACTACTTTTGAACTGCTCAAGCAGTTTGATCCGCTTATTATAATAGTCCTGATCAGACTTAAGAATAGCCAAATTGATTTCCTCTTCCGCTTGTTGCTTTTCACGACCGACTAAACGAATCTCATTTATTTCCGCTTCATGATCAGATTCTTGATCCTTGAGTGCAACAGCATTCGGGTCTGATTTATCTTTCTCTGCATTAGTCGACGGGAAACGCTTATTATAAATCTCTTGAGCTATTTCCTTGTATTGGTCAGATGCGTTCTTCTCATCCTTTAGCCATGCTGATAGCATGGATTTATTCATGTTATTGAATCTAGCTTGAGCAGCTGTTAAATCTTCCTGTGACTTAATCTTATCTTTGACAATTTTCTCTATACCTTCTCCAGATATCATGTCGAGTTGCGCATTGATACCGGCTAGATCCGTCTTTAGTGCTTCAATTCTTGCCGCATTAGCATTTATTTCCGCATCAGTCATCTCGCGCATACCTTGATCCTGAGTATTCCCATACCCTGTTCCACCGGCCCAAACTGTTCCTTTTTCATTTTGAATTATCAGTGAATCCATTTCTGCCTGTGCTTTTTCCCTCTGAGATTGCAGATTCTTTATTTCTTCTTTATGAATAAAATTCAGACGGGCTTTCTCAGCATCTATATAATCATATACTTTCTGTGTATTAATAGAAATAACATCCCCATATTGACTCCATTCAGAAATGGCAGAAGGAACAATACTGGATATACGCTCGATCAATGAGTTCAGTTCCTTTTGTTCTTCAGCATTAAGATCAACTTTTCCAGCAAGTTCTTCATAGCGTTTTGTCATCCCAGGCAGAGTTGTCTCTAAATCAACAACCTTCTCTAACTGGTTCTCATAAGCATCTGACAAAGGCTCAAATACTTTTGTTACATCCCCGACAAAGTCCGTAGCCCAAGAAAGTCCTTTTTTGAAGAAACCTTCCATTCGCTTACCAATCGTATTCCATAGATTATCTAAAGTATCCTTCAGATTAGACTCCATTCCCTCAAGTTCTTTCATTTGAGTACCCATTGATCCAGCAATACCGTCTAACTGTCCCAAGCTCAGCATATAATTCTTTATAGCTTCCTCGGAATTCTGCACTTCTGTAGTGACACCTCTGAAAGTGTACTTAACTGTATTCCCACTTTTACTTGCCTTGATACCGAACTCTTTCAAACGTTCATTCTCCCCGGTCATGGCATCAAGTATCGCCTCTATGAGCTGATCGACGCTCTTACCCTGCGATGCAGCCAAGTCGCCAATATTCGTAAGTTCCGAGGTAGTAGGCTTAATTCCCCTGTTGACAAGTTTAATATAAGCCTCTGTCCATTCTTGAAGGGATCCCGGTGTATCGGCTGCAAGCTTTTGCAACATCTTCATTGCAGTAACAGCCTTTTCCTGCGACTGAAGGGTATTACGAAGTACAGCTTCATATTTAGCAAACTCTTTTCGGGTAGCGTATACATTTCTTGCTATATCCTTGAGATAGCCTCCCAATTTAACTGCAATAAAAGCTACGGCCACCGCCTTAAGTTTAGATAAAGCTGTTTGTGTCAGGTCGAACTCTTTTTCCACATTTTTGCCTGAACTTTTTAGTTCTGCCATTCGAGACCGTACCTCACCCAACCTTTTATTTAGCCTGGCATATTCTTCCGGATCCGCAGCTTCCGACATATCATCTAGTGTAGCAGCCAACTCTTTAGCAACTTTCTTAAGCTGTCGGCCAGTCATGGCATTTATATCGAGGGAGCGAGTAAGTTCACTAATCTTATTATTATTTTCAGATACTTGATTAGAAAGCGATTTGTACTCTTTCTCTAAGTTTTTATACTCTGTTGTATTCTTTTTCCCTTGAGCTTCAAGCTCAATCATAGCTTTACGTCGTTCTCTTTCTTCCTTCTTTAACTCTTTAGTTACTTTGATTAAATCATGAATTTCTGCCTGAGCTTTGCTAGAATCAGCTGAAACCATATACTTTATTTCATCTTCCGATACATGTTTACCTTTTCCCATAAATTACCAGTTTTGAGATTGTTCGTAAATTAATGCCTGCTCTAGTTCCTTGCGAATGGAAGCGCGAATTTCTTCATTATAACCATAGCGAATTTCCGGAAAAGTCTCACGATAAAGTACTCCCCATACAGTACGGTTATAAAGTGCTAGGTTACTTCGAATATGACGTGAAATTCTATCCTCTCCTTTTCGATAATGAATATCCAAGTAGCGCAGATAGGACAGGATACGCATATAATACACCTGTTTACCTTCCATTACCTGAGAGGTAAAAGGCCTACGTTGTATATAAGACAAAAGGTTCCCTGAGCGAGTATTAAGATAAGTTCGAACTACCCGTTCCTGAGTCTCATAAATAAGATTGATACCTTGAGAAATGGTATCATGCACAAATCTCTGTTTGACTAAATCTTCTGAAATCATATTCGCTGTTATTTTCAGCGAATGTAGCAAGTAGAAAAAGGAAGGTAAAGGACAAAAAATATCCGGAGAGGAAATCTCACTCTCCGGATACTAGCTTATTTGGAAGGTTTCAGTTCAAGCATCCACCGAAAGTCGCATCCCGATGCTCCGGGACGGTTTTGAAACTTAAATCCAGCATCCGTCATAGCTTTAAAGATATCATCTTTCGATATGTTAGCTGCCGGATCCAGCTTCTTTATCGCCTGGTAAACTTCTTCAGTCGTAAACCAGTGAGTCGTGTGCCGGGCATCCCAAGCCGGTTTAAAGGTGGACTGCAAGGCTGCGATATAAACACTAATATTTGTAATATTATCATTTTCCATCGTTTTGTGGCTTTTTAAATGTTAGTATTTGCTTTTCTAAGAAACGCAAGTTTTGAATATGTAACAAACGAACCTTAGGATCTTCCAAAGAAGTAGGTATACCATCGCATAGTATAATATCAATCATATCCTCAAGCAATTCAACATACCAGTCTATGCCGGTATCCTGGAAACAACGAATTGTTTCTGTAGATTCTTCAGTCAATATGATGCCATTAATTTCAGTGCTCATGACTGACCTCCTTTCTAATCATTTTTGACTCTATCTGATTTATCAAATCACGAATTGCAATCAAACGTTCATACGATAACTCAGGAAGTTGATCACCGTCTGCGCAAATATTGAAAGAAATAGAAGGCAGTGAACTTTTCTCACTATATACTACACATTGTTCTATAAAAGCCGGTTCTTTAAGTTTGCCCATACTTATCTACCTCCTTTCTGAATTGAGATCGTCATATACTCTCCCGGAGCAACTTCAATAGAAGTTTTGTTACCCGACTGGGATACTAGGTAGGTTTCACTGTTTTCTGCAAGCAGATTAGCAAGTTTACTAAAATAATTCTGCAACTTGCTTACCGGCACTTGGACCGATTGGTTTTTCTTTTTCATAACTGTATTTGTTTGACGTTTCGGCAATTATAAGACATAAGAACGGCCGCCGTTTCCCATGTCGTCAAACAAATACAGATTTCCGCCCGAGAGCAAAATTGTATGGGAAAGGCAGCCGCCTATTTCGTATATATCGTATTCCTAATATCGGGAATACGATTGGTAAGGGCATAAAAAAAGCCCTCGAATTTCGTGAGCATTAACCGAAGCTCGCGGCACGGAGAACACTCCGTATTTGTTTGACCTTGCAAATATGAGGATAATATTTGAGAAGTAAAAGTAAATCCTCACATTTATATTAAAATTTTGCTATAAAACTATTGGCTTTATCGAAATCAAACTTCATAGCTAACAGATCAAGATAAGGAGCATATTTATCAGAAAGACGTTTTTGTGCTACTTCTCGATTAGCAGTATTCAAATAAAAAGCATCAGCGAAATCAGATTCCTGCATGATCGATTGCATCAAAAGTTGCTTTGCCTTATCAACTTGTCCAGTTGAATAATAAAGATTAAATGAAGCCTGCCAAGGATTAACTGCCACAACAGTTTTTTTGATCGCAGATACATGCATACACAAAAAAAAGAAACAAATCAAAACTATGATTTGAATAACTGACAGAATAATGAGAATAATAAGTTCCATAATTATATTTTTTAGAATATGAAGATAATATTTCGAAGGCACAAAAGAAACAGAGTAATTATTTCCGGATAGCCATACCCGAAACCGTTATTTTATCAACTGGAAGTTTACTTACTAAATCTATTTCATAAGAAGTTGTTATCTTCAAATTTATAATTCCATTCGCTCCTATGGACGACAGATGCTTCTCGATATTATCAAATGCAGCCTGTACATCAGGAGCCTTATACATTTTTTTAGATGAAGCACCTACATAATATTCATCACTAGCACTTACTGACTGCTGTTTACTACTTTTGGATATCCATCCACCGATTTCTTCTGCGATAACACTCCCAATAGCCTGATAATCAAAATTAACCGAATTTGATTCGGTTACGAATAAACCTTTTGATGTCAATGCTGAATAATCTATAATTCCAAAAAAGGATTTGGGAGTAGGTCGATAAGTAGCGCATGAAGTAAATAACCAAGTAGCTACAATTAATACCAATACTTTTTTCATCTTGTGTGTTTTTAAAGTTATTCTACAAAGGTAATATTTGAAAATAAGAAACACAAAAGAATACAAACAAAAAAAGGGTCCCACGATGGGGACCCTTTCAAATTGTCATTAAGACTTACGGCCTCGCGATAGACCGAGAAGTTTCTTTAAGCATTGTTCCCATATCGGATAAAGCTTGGGACAATGTATCCAATTCTTCAGATGTAAAATCAACTGGTTTTCCATTAACATTATTACCGTTCAGGCGTTGATAAAGCCAGTGACGGGTTTTACCAAAGTAATGTTCTGCAATATACGACATTGAAACGAATTCCAATATTCCTTCCAACTCTTTTTTTATGTTCAAAGTCTTAATTAAGACTTTAGCATCAGCTTTCATCCGCTTTGCTCTTTCATTATAAGCCACAGAAAACGCTCTGCCATCTTCCGGACTCAATGAAGCAAGGAAAGCCTTAAACTGCTTAACGTGATACTTTATCTGATCTTCAGTTTGGGCCTCACGATAATCATTCATCCATTTCTCTAATTCTTTCTGTACGTCCATAAGCTTATATTTATAATTGAAATGAAGAGTAGCCCTCTTTCGAGGGCCACCTTCATTCAGCTTGTTTCTTTGCATCAATCAAATCATCAAGGGTTTCATTGATACCATCCTCAAGCTCCTCCTCTGTCATCCATCCTGTTTCCAAAATATCATCCATGTGGAGGGAAAAGAAACTGAGGTCTTTTTCTGCAGCTTCAATCCGAGCCTTTAGCTCTTCTTCATCAGTCATACAAAGATCGCGATTCTTAATGACACTACAAAGGTAATAACCTTTTGGTTATTATGCAAATTTTCAAGGCTTTTTTTATTCTATTTTTAAAATATATTTCTCTCTTATCAAATAACACAAAAAAGGCCCTCGCAAAATGCGAGGACCCACTTGTCAATGACAAGCAAACTTCTACACCACAAAAGTACTACTTCTTTTGTTTTCCAGATACCAATTGACTTACAATAATGATCACCAACAATATGATGACACCCATAGCCCAACCACCAAGCTCCATTTTGATTGATTGCCAGCGAGTCAGTCGTTTTTCAACCGGATACGGAACATCAATAGAATCGGTTCGAAGCACCGTATCAACCTTGTTTATAGTCAGATACCGATACAAATACTTATATTTTTCCTTGTAGACAGTATCTCCCTTAACAATCAGAAATACACTGTCATGCTGATAAATACTATCAAAACGAATGCTATCGCGAGTCTTATACTCTGTTCTCACCGTTTCAACCGGAATGTATTGAGTACGACAGGACGACAAGCATATTGCTGACGCTAGCAATATGATAAACAAGTAGATTAAACATTTCATGGTCGAATGACTGTATTGCGCAAGAAGTTGGTAAATTCACTCCGGACATCAAAACATGGACACGCCTTGATGTATTCTGCTGGCTCAACTTCACCGGATCCGTCCAAATCAGGAGATGTATCACGATGTCCCAAAAGCTCGACTATAGGATACTCCTTACAAAGCTTCGCAACCAGTTCACGCAAAGCTACCTTTTGTTTTGGAGTACGAGTATCAGCAGGCTTTCCACTTGCATCCAAGCCTCCAATATAGCAAATACCAATCGAATGCTTATTGTAAGATGATTCACTAAATCCTTTCGTATTACAATGTGCACCGTCAATAGAAAGCGGACGGCCGTTTTCTACAGTACCATCAAGATCGATAACAAAGTTATAGCCGATCTGATTAAATCCTCTCTGCTTGTGCATACGATCTATATCTTTCGCACGCAGGTCTTGCCCGGTACGTGTAGCCGAGCAATGAATGATAATAGCATCAATTTTCTTCATTTTACTGTCCATTTTTTATATTAAAAGTCACTGGGTGGTTCACGTTCCGGACATCTTCTGACATCACATCTCCGAAATTCCGCTTCTTTCAATTTCAATTCAACTTCGTGCCGCTTATGGATTTCGTCTAATAAAGTGGACTGAGTTTCCCGAAGCTCGACATAAAGCGCATCTATCTTTATGTCCCGTTGTGAAATACGATCTTCAAGCCATTTAACTTGTTTCCGTTCATTTTCATCTTCCATACCATTCGCCGAAGCATCTTCTTTTCGAAGCTCTACCTTTCGATTCATCCACCATTTAACAAGTTGCTTTATTCCTTCAACACCCCCTAAAGCTGTTGCTAAAACTATCCAATCATTAAACTCCATATTATTCCCGATTTATTAGTGTCTTTAAATTAAAGATATCACTCCCCTCTCTCTCAAACATCAGCGTCCACCCCACTGAAGAAAATTCTTTCGCCACAAATGGCTTTATCTGACAAGAAAGGGATAACTCTTTCAGCCAAGGAGTACGCGCCTGATCTGATAACATAATCGCTCGCAGCTGCTGCATCATGGCGAGAGTACATCTCGATTGTATCGCTTCCTCTATCAAATCCATTTCAGCGGATTTCGCCGCGATAGTAACAGCCATTTGCACTTCATCTTCGATATTATTCTTCTGATCGCGCTTAGACATTATATCACCAATTTCCACAAATAAGTATGTTCCGGCGAGAATGCTATCAACACGCTGCTTAACCGAATCGAAACTCTGACCGAAGATATAATAGTCTAATCCGGTGATCCGGGAGTGATCAGGCATTTTTTTAATTTCTTCCTGAAGAATCGCATATTCAAGAAGTTCACTTCTTCCTTTTGAGAAGATCTCAAGCACCTTATTGTGATCCGGAAACTGAGCATAATATTTTAGAATCTCGAAAATCATACTATCTGTTTTATTAATGAAATTGGTAATCCAGTATTCTTTGCTATATCCACATGCTTAACGTCAGCATAATGCATGCTCTTTACCGTTTCTATGAGCTTCTTACGAAGTATAGAAAGGTATTTAATAATATTCATCTGTTCAACCGCAGAGATATCACCATACCCATCACTACTAAGATTGTAGAGAGACTCTAGAGGTCCGGTCGTTATAGGGCTAAGTTTCTCATGTTCACCGGCTACTAATACCCAAAACTCAGTTTTAGTAAACAGGAAATTGACAAACGAGGAAAAGTTAAACGCAATACTCTGCAAAGTAACTAATGACAAGCGTTCAAATGACTTAGCTAACGCATGTGCCGACTCCGAATCATATCTTCCCGGATGATATAAAATAGCCGCAAGAAGTGGCAGCATTGCAGCATCACATCCCAGCATAGAACGGGCTTCGACAAACTGTAAAGCTGTCAGAGAGCACGTTAATTGACCAAAGCCAGTATCAACAACATACCCTTTATACATCTGCCCATGAATGCTAACGAATGGAAGCAGCTGTGCACAGAAACAGCTATTCAAAGTAAATTTATAATCCAGCTTAGACAGATAACGGGCAATTGGCATCTTCAGTCTCTCCGGAGGAGTTTTCTTCGCCTTGGCAAACTCATCCTTTGACAAGTCCTGAAGGGCAGCATCATGATCCGGATACGAAATACGGAAAATAAAGTCTACTTGTTCGCCTAACCAGGCCAAATTAGACATCGTATCTTCATCTTTAAAATGCGCTAACCGATGCGATTCCCATTCCATCACTCGACAGACATGCTTTATCTGTAGCATGGCCGGTGACAACTTGCCAGAAGTAACAAGGTTCATATCGGTCATAATCCCTTCAAACAATTCCGGGGTAAGTTCCTCCCACGCATTTGGAATTTTATATTTCTTCTGATGTACACTAAACTCTATCATGGCATCAATTGTATCTTGTCTTCAGGCAGATTAAAGGATGTTTCCGTCTCTATATCGGTATCTTCAGAGTCAGTCAACAACAAGTCGACATCTTTGATCAAGCTATTCGCCTGTTCCCGTAACTCGGCAGACAAGCTCAATAACCGTTGTTGCTCTTGAGTACCGTATCGCATGACCTTTGAATCAATAAAGAGATTCCGGATCGTTGATGGAAACTCTAAAATATCGAACCTGTTTAAAGCAACAGATACAACCATCTTAGCTAATGCCCGATTAATCAATGGCAAAACCAAAGGTTTATTCTTCGCGCGATCCACATATCCTGATAAAGTTTCCTCCAAAACTTCGACTTGGATTGGTATACAGCGGAAGAAGAAGAGATATGACAGATCGATACAATACAATAAATCAAAATCTTCCGTTGTTTTGATCTGCAATTTTTCAAGCATACGATAATACCTTGTTTCATCCCACCCTAAATCCTTTGAACCATTCAGAAGAGAAATTATAGAATCCATTGCATTATAGTAATTTTCGTAATAAGCCCTCCGGAGAGCTTCCTGCTCATACTTGTAGATTTCAATATTCGCCTTGCGTTTACGAACTACATCAAAAACAGTATCATTTGCCATAGTGAGATTAGCAAGTGCCGTCCGAAGATGATCGTAAAGCTTATCTTCCTTTTTCTCAAGAATCTTCTCATACACAGGAACGCTTATAATATTAGCAATCCTCTTATAGGCAGTTACGGCATGGCTATTGAGTGATGCGAAGCTGGTATTAGCATCAATGCCAGGAACAAATTCCGCAAATCCGGAAATATCGGAAAACAAATCTTTCAGTATCATGATTGCTGTTTATTTAGTCGTTCGTCAGGAGTTACTTCTTCTTGCCGGCTGGGAGTCTCACGATAAAATCCGAAGCGATATCCTTGTCTATATAGTTCCGGGAAGTTTATCTGAATAGCCATATTGAAAGGCTCAGAGCATATTTCATCATCCGGAGTTAGCGACATCAGGTATATCAGATAATTATAGTATACATCAGCTCCTGACTTCGATATGACGCCGTCTTTTGACACGGATGAGATGGAGGAATCGAGTCCGACCGATGACAAGAGGACTTCGTCAGCACGCTTATCGTAGGTAATAAGAGCATCAATATACTCTTTGTATTTCAGGTCCAAAACCTCAAACTTCCAACGCTGTTCCTCACCAGTCCCAGTTTTAAAACTCATGGTAGCATAAGCTTTTCCTTGATTGTCCGCTCCAGACAGATACTCACTAATATTACGAAGTTCCTGTTTGAGATATTTTAGAAAGTAAGATTCTTTAAACGCAGTCCCAATCTCCATCCCATTATAAGTCAGAAGAGGTTCATTTTTACTTTTCCGTTCCTTATTCTCATTACATATCTTTGTTATCTGAGCACGTTTAGATTCAGCCCACGCATTTGGAATAATAATATGAATCTTAGCGGCCAAAGAGTTTTTCAGAAATGAATTTATGTAATTCGCAGTATCATTCGATCCCTTGATGTATGCCTTAGTCCCTTCATGCGTTTCGTTTACTCCGTAAAACTCACTAACTGACTTTTCCCGATGATGGGAAATTGCAGCATACTTAATGTTTCGGATATCCTTTATCACCATACGTGGATAAAACAGATATTTAGAAACTCCATAGCTCCAACGCCCTACTGCGATATGAGTGAAGTCTTTATAATTGATCAATTCCGTGATTACATCCTTTTTCTGAGTAGCTAATCGACAACGCCTGTTTTCCATCAACTCAAGTCCTGCAACCGGACACTGTTCACCAATACGATTACCTAGCGTCATACGCCATTTTACAAAGTAATCACGAAAATAATAGTAGTTTTTAATATTCCCCTTTGCCACCTCTTTATAGTCAGACTCCAGTCCTCGGTCTTTCCATGATTCTAACCATGCTGTTATTTCAGGGCAGTCTGTCCACTCTTTAACGAGCTTCCCGTCCTTTATACTTTTGATATATATAGCCGGGCCTAATCCATAGAGCATATTAACTTGTTTCGTGATCAATCGAGGCAATAAACGATTCTTCTTGATATCTATTTCGACTTCTTCACACTTCATGTTATTCGCTCCGCGTGAACACACGTTGAACCCTCCTATCGACTGCCAGTTGTAGTCTGCAGGAAGAATAGCATTTGAATTAATGAAACCCGGATCTTTTAATCCTGCAGTTGGATTAGTTCCTAATTGAAAGGAAATTATATTGCTGTCGTCAATATAGTATCCATAATTTCCCATCATCTCTACACTATCACTCATAACCAGTCTATTTTATGCAATTTATACCCATCTTGTGGAAACCCCATGTAGCGAATAAGTATCCGATAACACATTTTTGGATTACCATTCTCATCATTAAAGAGAAAGAAGTTATCACTATCAATACTGAAACGTTCTTCCGGGAGCTGTGTCCGGAACGTACACCCTTCCTTCACTGCTAACCTCTCTGAAGCCTCCCCCTTCTGCCTTGAATAAGGAAAGAAGGCAATGGTGAAGCCCCCATTTGGCAGCTTTGATATCTCCTTTGCCCATTGAAGGGCTACTATGCCTGACATCGTCGTTTCCATGACCGAAATTACAGTTTTTGCCCCCCTCCTAAAAGGACGTCCCCGGGTATGTGTCATATTTCCTTACAAAAGGTCGATTTTGCACCTCAATCGGCTTTCTCAGCGGTGCGTGGAGAATTCCGTCTTTCGTTTTTTTCTATTTTTATTTTCAAAAAGTCTTTTGACTGACAGCCTGTGATTTAGCTATAGAAACGATGTCAACAGGATAGTATTATACCAGATTGACACACAATGATATCACCTTAACCAGTACACTATAGCCCTATATTGTCAGGTAAATCATCCGGGATATTACTTAATTCTCCTTGTATTCTATCACCATATAATCCAAAAAGCAGGTAGATAAGTGCAGAAGGAAGCTGTGTTGTCAGTCCTGCCTGATGTTTAAGAGGAACTTTCACCTCCGACGACTTATCCAACTCAACACGACCATCTGTTTTCTTCAATGGAGAAAGAGGAATAGCACTACAAAGATTCGGGCATTCATTCTCATCTATTCGACACACCGGCAGTGCGTTACTCCGTTCACCGAATAATAGTAATAGAAGCTTAAATTGTTGCCAATGATAAATAGTAGATTGTCCTTCGTTCATGAGCTCAACAGAAAAGCCATAACTTTCCAGTTCCCTTTTCAATATACGTGCATCAGAAGTTATTTTCTCAAGATCCTCACGACGTTTATTCGCTGCCCGGTCATGGTAAAGTACAATCTGTTTATTAATCGCGTCAGCTCCGAAAAACTCAAAGATTTGCTTTGCCAGTTCCGGTTGTTCCGCCGGATAATAGCAAGTGAATTCTTTTATAACCCGGAGTTCATGCCCATAATCTTTCTCTTGAGCAGCAACAATACTGGAGAAGTGTCCTGGGTCGTATCCTAAAAATATCTTATCACGTTTATCGTAATACTTCAGATACCTAGATGTTAAAACAAAGTGTTCCCGCAAATCCAGTTTCAGTATTGATTCATAACGATATCCATCAGAGAACTGGTGCTTATCCTTTCGATAGTTCGCAAAGAATTTATTAACGACCTCTTTCTTCCTGATTGCACAAATAGAAGTTAAGAATTCATCTATATCAAGCGATTCAAGCTGCGTTCGAAAGAACTTGGGGCCTAAGATATCCTTATTAGAAAAAGAAGAAGCCCGGATATAGTAGCTCGCATTCCTACGCATATCTGCCAAGCGTGGTTCCCAAGTGGCTATTATTCGTTTTGCCTTTTCTGTTTCCAAGCGAAGAGATTCGATTATCACAGGATTTTTTTCCTCTTTCATTCGATGATTATTTCTGTATATTTTGTACAGAGCAGCTTGGTAATACAAAGAAGCGGATACTATCTCATTGATAAGCTCCTGATTAACGTTATTCTCATATTCTTCATACCAGTTATCTTCACCTAAATCGAGACGCGCCGTATCAGATACCCCCGTTATTCCCTGATAATAAGGCGACATGCGGATAGCTGCAGAAGAGCCACGCAGGGAAGGGAATAATCGTGTCTTTAGCTTCTCACCCTTATTATGCTTCATTTCCTCAATGAAAGCATGTACACCACTTCTACCGGCAACAGACTCCGGCTGATCAGAACTCACCATCTGAAGATGATGTCCATTCCTAAATAATATGCTGTGCTTTGGATATGCAATCGGATATTGAGGCTTTTTAAAATGAGAGGGTATTTTACTTTCTCCCACGATATAATCAATTCCATACTCAAGCATGGAGCGCCGGCCATCGCCAACCGGTCTAGAAAAATATGCCTGAATATTTGGCCATACGTTTGTCATGAGGGCTACGTATGTCTTATGTACCAAGAAGGAAAGTTCTGCCGGCATATCATTGGCGACACGGATAATACGTGGTCCCATCACACCTTCAGTCTTACCTGTTGCACGACCGGCTTCTACAATGAGTACATTCGGATCAATAACATTTGCCCGAATCTGCATCGCATTCATGTAGTATTCCTCAAATGATGCAGTTAAGTCAAAAGTCGTAGAACCTACACTAAGCGATTGTGTAGACTGTGAATATAGTTCGATACCCATATACTATTCCCCCGTCTCTTCAGGTTCTACAATTTCGGCCTCCTGAATATCAGCATCACGCAACAAACGCTTCTTATCCCCTTTTTCAATAGGAAGAGAATCAATAAGATTGATATAAAACCCTTCATTATTTTTTCGTGCTATCTCCTTAATTGATTTCTTCTGGAAACCTAATTCTTCCGGAGTAAGATTCGGGGATATCAAGAATACAATGCCAAGGTCACGATCCGCTTCGGCAATTTCTGAAGCTCTACGCCGGCATTCCAAAGCAGCATTGTAACATTTCTCCTGAGTCTTATAATCTCCTCGCACAGCGCACAATTTCGCCAGATCCTCATATTTATCTGCATAATTAGATTCCCAGACTTTGATAGATACATTATTATCGATATTAAAGTAGTTTATAGCAGCGTAGATACGAGCCTTACAGGTTCGCTCATCAATATTAATTTGCTGGGTAGCATTGATCCGTTGCCGCAACATCTTTGCCGCACGTGTGATGTTTCGCTCGTATTCAAAGATCTCTGCTGCCCACTGAAGTTGCTTTAAAAATTTCTGTATATCCTCCGGAATACCTGAACAACGCCCAGTCGTCAGGAACTCCGAAATCAGATCGGGATGTATCTTATCAAGGGTGTCTAATTGCGTCATACTCCAAATAGTTGTTTTCGAAGGTCTAGTTCAATACGTTGATTCTTTCGCTCTTCCAAAGTATTAATGGCTTCGATATCACCGGCTTCAGCTTTCTTCGCCAATTCTGCATCAATATTATATTCACCTAACGAACGGCCATTATTATAGGAATCATAATATACGTCTCCCGGCAAAGTGATCCGGACGATCAAAGCCAATTTTTCTTTTCCACGTAGTCCTAATAGACTGCAAATGCGTTGCGGAGTGTATCCAAGTGCACCAAATGTGTGTACTTGCGATACATATTCCTCACCAATTAGAATAGCTTTATCCACATCAGATGTGGGAAGTAATACATCTTTCATACTGATTTCATTTTAGAATCTTCTAGTACTGATTTAAATAAAGCCTCTCTGTCACGGAACCGGCGAAGATGTTCTTTATCCTGCGACCGTTTATCTTTACGATCAGATCGCTTAAGAAAGGATTCGTATCTGCGAATGTTATCGGAACAATTTTTATATCGCCGCAAGAATTCTAACGGATCTGATACACATAAGCGTTGTAACTCTGCTCTCTCCGACCGATGAACAATAAGCGGATGTTTATACCGGAATATCGCAGTGTCGTTATACGTTTGCAGCTCGGAGAATGCCAGTAAGTTTCGGATCCGTAGTTCAGCCATATCGATGACTGCACGCTTGGTCGGTTTCTTATCTAGTAATTCATCGAGCTGCTTCATCTTTTTCCACGTGATCACACGATCATTATACAGGATGGTGGCTATTTGGACGTTTTCGTCTTCGAGGTTTTCCCAGTCGATTTGCGGGTACTCTTCGTGCTTTTGCTTTTTGGAGTTACCTTGACAGGTTCTTTTTTTTTCTCTTCTTCCAAGGATTGCTCTGCCTGTTCCGCACGGTCTTCAGCTTCTACTCTTGCCTCCTGCTCCGTTTCAAGTTCCTCCTTCAGCTCCTGATTCTCCTGTTCCAAGACTTCTGCCTGTTCCTCATTTTGAGCAATACGTTCTTCCGCTTCTTGCTTCTCTCTTTCACGAAGTTCCGTTTCGGCTTGTTTTTCATAGATTTCAGCATCAATCTCAAATGGATTCTTCTCTTCTTGTACTGAAGCAGCCATAGTTTCTGGCTGAGTATCCCCTCCTGATTGAACCTCTGCATTTTCTTCTTTAGCCTTTTCACATTCACGGCGATTCAGACGAATCTCATCCTTAGGCTTAAAGTCCAGCAACGTATATAGGATATCATTCGCATAACGCTGTGGGTTACGTGCAAACATCTTAAGTTTAGGATGTGCCGGAGCAGCCAACTGAAGCAGACTTAAATCCGCTTCGGCTGCTGCTGAATTACGTAACTCATTAAAATATTTGTTTTTCTCCTTAAATCCGTACATAACTTATGCTGTTTGAATTCGACTTCCTGAAACTTCAATAAGAGTAGAAGGATCCAAAACCCGGAAGGTAATAGAGGAACCAGCCTTCGCCGTCCAAGTAGCTCCATCTTCCAAAATAAACGTTGTACCATCAGCTATTGTAGCAGCCTTATCAGTACCCATACCGTTTAACGTAATAAATCGGCCTTTATCGTTATTTGTCAGTCCTGTTACTGTAGCAATAGCATACGTCTCGGACGAACCATCCGGAATCTGATAAGAGTTATTGGTGGCTTTGATGGATAAAGCTGTAGCGCCTGCTGTATGCACTTCTGCCGGAGCGCTTATAATATCGCCAACATATTTATAATACTGCATAACAGATGTACGTTCAAAGGTAAATGTTACATAGCGACCATCCTTGTCATTTTTAGCTTCATACGATTTTAAAATCATAGGCCTGTCATATTCACCCAAAATATACCATTGATCCTCTCCAATCTCTTTAAACAGAACGACAAACTTACCGCCCGCATGATCTTCGATAAAATTCAATAGTTGATCACGCATGCCTCCCATGATGATGACAAACTGATTGGTTCCGGACGTGGTTATATCACCTTTCTCGCCGTTGCCCACATAAGTGGGAATATCATGTGCCTCAAAGTATTTCATATATTCCCCGCCCAGCATCGGTATGGTTGCAACTTCACGATTGCCATTAGGCTTAGGAAATTTCACATCCGGATTGATTTGGTGAACATCGATCAGATAAACCTTATAGGCAATGTTAGAACCATGTGTCACTTTATCCGAGACGTCATCAACACTTCCAATTGCCATCATACCGGCTAAAGAGGTACCTGAAAATCCTGTCATACAAAACATTGAATGATCAGGATCCAGAAGCATACCAACAACAAAGACAAGAGCAAATAGAACTACTAAAGACAAGAATAATCTCATCTGCATTTTGCGAGCATATTGATTTCCCTTTCGATAGGGATTACTGATTTTATTAGCTTTCATAAAATTTTAATTTTGTGATTAGAAAAAAAGGGTGGGCAGAACACCCACCCCTGAAAACAACCCTGTTTTATAATGAACAAAAAGCACTATCTTACACCAGGCAGATTAGGTTGCAAATCTGCATTCACAGTACGAGTTCCCCCAACACAACGCTCCAATTCACGGAAGTTGCCTTTACTGTTTAGAAGAACAAGGATATAATCACCTACCTTTGTCGGAGTATATTCCGCTGTAATATCTGCAAACTTACCAGCCTTAGAAATAGTAGAAGCATTAGTCACAGATCCGCACTCAATAAGATATGCAACACCTGCCTTCGCATTCGTGATATCCGTAATTGCAGTAGCTTTAGTATTTTCAACTGTGACTTGCCAGAACCCTGTTTTAGCATCAATGGTAGTAGCATCAGCTTCTACATCAACAGAAGGCTTATTCATGAAAATCTGCTGCCATTCATAGTTATTTGCAACTAGTTCTTCATGTGTCTTGAAGCGACGTCCCAGGAAAGCAGCAGCTGTACCTTCTTTCCAAGTTGACCAGCATTTCACCATTTCCATATCGTCTTTTGCTTTGAAAGCCATCATTTCACCAGGAATGTATTCCAAGAATTGAAGGTTACCCGGAATGTCCAGGAACATCAAGCAGCTTTGTCCGAGGTAGGGCAGCCACTTAATATGAAGCGATGTATCCGGTACAATATTCAAATAGCTGTCAGGCCCAGTGAAATCAAGGTCTTTACCATATTTAGCCCGGCAACCTTCTTTCCACCAAGTTTGGTGCAGACTATTGAGGTAAATAACATGTTGATCCAAATCCATGTCCTCTGTACAGTTTTCAATGATATCAGCAACAAATTCCTTCACTGCATCGACCATCGTTTCTTTGGTATATGCACGATATGCTTCGTCATCATGCAACAGAATCTTATTCTCATGGAAATAGCGGATCAGTGTATAAATGATACCAGTAGAAGCGTTCAAGAAATGAGAAGGAACACCCGATTCCGGAGTAGCATAAATACCACGAATACGACGCTTATTCTGTTCGACCTGGGCCGTTTCCAAAGAATTGACAATACAGTATTCAATCAAAGACCACTTGATCGGATCAGATCCTTCTTTATTGAGATAAGCGATGTACATTCGTTCCAATTTCTTCATTGGTCCAAACTTCATCTTAATCATCGCATCGTCAACATGTCCCATCTCGTTCTCAAGCTTCATGCCACCTTTCCAAACTTCACCTTCTTGCCAACCTTGAGAAACTTCATCGAAGAAAGTATTGAATACTAGGTCATGGTCCTGAATACCATAGCGGATCGGGAAGAACTGAGTTAAATCACGTGCTTTCAGAACATGAGCAATCAATGCATCCTGTCGACGAATAACATACTGATCTCCGACCTTTGCATCGTCTACACCAGAAAAATCAGTAGAAAACTCACCTGAAGCTAATTTTACCGGATCAAGCAAATGATTCTTATTCAGATATTCATAACGCCGGGCAAGAGATTTAGAGAAAGCAGCTACTTCCTGGAAGAAAGCTTTTTCCTCGCCTTCCTCTATCTTAGTAGAAGAGTAATCAGGATTTTCTGCAATCTTATTCCAACGTTTCGACATGTCAAACATCGGCACTTCAATGCCAAAAAGATGTTTTGCAGTAGTACCAGGACCATTGATTCTCATTGTAGTAACAGTTGTTGTGGCAGCTGCAGCGTTGTCTTCCGCAGTCTGATCTGCCATTGTTTTTACTAGCTTCTGTAATTCATCATTCTGTTTCGCAACGTTTTTAGCCAACTCAAGAATACCTTCGGGAGTAGCTTCTGATTGAACAGGGCCATTTTCTGAATTACCTGGGGCTTCGGATGTTTCAGCAGGAACGATACCGGCCAATAAGGATTGTAACTGGTTCATTTCTTCCTGGGACATCGGCTGTTTAGAGTCAGCATCCATATCTTCTCTAAGAGTTGCTTGAAACTCCTTCTGATAACGGGTAGCAATTGACGCCACGTCCTCTGATGTAAGTTGCTTATCTTTTGCCTTCTGTGACAAATCAAGAAGCTGTAAGACCTTTCGTAGTTTTTCTTTAAAATTCATAATTAATAAAGTGTTTAATTAGACATACTGATTTATTTTATTTCGGAGGGAAATGCTGTCCAAATATTCCTGTCCACGCAAATTCGCATGGGCAATAGCTTCAGGAAGGGTCATTACAGAATCAATCAACCCATTATCAATCGAATGTTGAGCATCAAAAGTTTCACCCTGAAATACCGGATCATCTTCGGGGAGAGTGGCAAGCTTAGGACGAGAGAATTTTACCTCGTTTAAAAATTGAATAGCAAGCGGATCCAAAACGTCTTTAATATACTGTTCCGGATGACCGGAACGTAAATCCTCGAATTTCTTATTCTTGAGCGGCGACAGACTTGATTTCTCTTGAATAAGTTTAATTCCTAATTTCTCATAATAAGCAGAAAAATCGTAAAAGCCGACCATCGTGCCAATACATCCGATTTGATCGTTATTCGTTAACGCATGTATTCCATTAGCACTATGACAAGCAATATAGTAACCGGCAGAAGCACAATACTGCTCAACTAAAACTTCGACAGGTTTCTTGAGTGAACGCATTGTCTCCGACAGGCGATCTAAATACCAGGCTTCACCTCCCCCAGAATTAATGTGTAGGAAATGTACAGATATTGAAGGATTGCTCTCCGCAGCAATCAAATCTCTCTCAAATTGTTTTGAGGAGAAATACCAGGAAGAATTAGATGTAATTGTACCAAATATACGATGATAAGCGATAGATCCTTCAGGCAGTTCCTCTGATGAGAAATCATTGGTTAGACTTATGTCTTTAAGTCCTGCAGTACATGCTATTTCTTTTTTAAGTCGGGCAATCGCCTTGTCCACCTGGTCTTTATAGGTTGGTGGATCCGCTAAAAAGAAAAAAGCTCCAGGCACAGGATTCTTTTGGTCCAGGAGCGGAAAACAATCCATCATGGCAGCAGCATAAGCTTCTGCCGTGATGAAGAGTTTCGATGTGATAAGTAAGTTACGAAGAAATGTCCTATTCATTGTAGCGCATCTTTTCAGCGAAGGTAAAAGATGAGAAGGAGGCTATGAAGGACCGTTTATATAGGTAAAAATGGTGAATGAAGCATTTTACAGGATATTTTCAATGTTGCTGTATTCAAGTTTGCCGATATTGACACCAAGGCTGGAATCTCATCAGATCCTAAAGTTATATTCTTTTCTGAGGAATCACGCAAGTAAACAACAGCATATCTAGAAATGGAAAATTCCCGAAGAGTATCCACATCCGGAGTTTCAATCGTAATATCTTTGCTGCAATCAAACAACTTACCAGATGCCGAATCAGCAATGGCAGGAGCAAAAGAAAAAGGATCAGCAAAAAAACGATACTCTTCCTTCTTCATTTTCCGAACAGGTTTTACCCTCAAAATAATAGATAATTCTTTCATAATCAGATATGTATTTAGTAATCAACAAGTTCGCCATACAACGGACATTTTTTCGCCATTTTGAGACAAAAACAATAGTTGGGTCGGTTATTTTCTAACAGGATTTTAACTTCTTTTTATATTCTCTACGGACCTTTCTTTTACGCATGTTTTCTCTCCAGCGATAGAAGTTTTTTAAAAGGGCATCTTCAGAAACAGAGTCAATGCAATAAGAACACATAAAATGGTGTACAACATCCAAGTTATTTAAAACATGTCCGTTCAAATCATTCTCATCCATTGCTGCATGAAGTTCACGGTTGAACATACGGCGTATTTCTTTCTCTATCATCTTGACGGAACTAGGAGAAAGGAAATTATAAACTTTAGGCTCCTTACCTATTCGTCTTTCAGGTAGAATGAATGTCAGATTACCACTATCAACAGGAGATTGATTCTTTTGCCGTTTGGCCATCAATGTCCAAATTGTATGGTAAAGATCTGTATTGTCCGGTATTCTGAATGCTTCTTCGCAACCATTGTTATACTTTCCACGTATGTATTCAGCCAAATATGGCTCAATGTTAATACTTGTCGTAATCATAGTCTTTTCTTTTAAAGGATATTTTCTAAATGCTTTTATTCATTTTTGCTTCCAACTGTCCAACCGTCCAACAGTCCACCCTATTACTATCATATTCTTCTAATTATCAATCTATTAAATTTTCAGCAATGCTATAAAATGGCTGTTGGACGGCATCCTACATATCCAACATAAGGTTTTTCGATGCTATTTTGTTGGACAGTCCTAAATTTATTATGTTGGAACGTAGAAAATAGTAAATCCAACATGTCCAACAATGTCCAACAGAACAACAGCTACTGTTGTATATATATATACTACTTGATTAATATTATACTACTATACTACAGGCACTTACATTTTAAAAAGATTTCTATTGTTGGACGGTTGGACGGTTGGACGCTATGTTTTGAAAATTACCTTTTCAAAATTCCTGTCTCTTTGCTTCTATTTTCTTTAAATTCAGGGGGTCCGGGGGAATAATAATAATAGTCATAAATACCAGGATTGATTCATATTGAGAAATGTCCGTATTATTATAAAAGAAAATACTCCTCTACCGACCGAAGTTGGAGGAGGAGTATTTGTCCATGAGTACGGAATACTAAAATGGGAGAGGCTGCTTCGCACTATCGTTTGATTCCGAAGAATCATTATCTGAACGTAGAAGATCAATATCATACAATTCTCTAAAGATGTCATAGTTAAGTGCAATACAACTAGAGTTTATCGTTTTTTTCTCCATCTTACGAACCATTGTGTTATCAGCAGTTACCTGTGAGCTATCAGAAGACGGATTTTCAGCAAATCCACCACGCGGTACTTCAACTGTATCATAATAGTTAAAACGCCGTGCATGAATCAAACCGATATAACTAGGATGCGAACGAAGGTTTTGCTCAATAGTAGATTGTGTTGATTCCTCACTATTGTAAGAGCTACGTGCAAACTGGGTATAGATTGTACTTAAACGTAAAAACAATATCCGGGTTCCTGCCGCAAAAGCCACTTCTTTCTTATCTCCTCCAGGCATTTTGATCGTCACCTTATCCGGAGTATCAATAGAGAAATCTCTGCCTTCCCGAATAGCTTTAGTATCAATCATCACATCCATCGCCTTGAAGAATGTAGCCAGCTTATCTGTTTTACTTATCAGCTCAACCTGGAAGCGTATCTTATTACAAGCTATTTTGAGAAAATCTTTATAGGTAAATGGCAGTTTCATATCAGTATGGTTTTCAATTAAATTACATGTAGCTAGGAATAAGGAGGCCGTTTTCATCAAACGATCTATCTCTCCTGCATTAAGCAACTCAGCCTTCAGATCATCATAAGCCTGTTGCTTGAGTGCCCGGAATTTATCCATGACCAAAGGTCTGAGTTTTAAAATATCAAAAAGCACATTGGAAAGGCCGATCTTATCCGGATCTTCTATCTCTTTTAACTGATTAAACAAATCCACTTCCTCCTGGGTTCGGTTTTTGGGCTTAGGAACTTCACATACTATGATACGTGACATCAGTGCATTGTCGTCACGTTGTGGGGTCTCCTGACCACATAAGATAACAGGTGCATACACTTTATCATTTTCAATTTCTTTCCCGGATGTACCTTTTCTCTTCTGCCGACCATCACCATCATAAACGATACCTTTCAATGCTTGAAACTTAGCATCTGAAATATCCTTATTATTGTACTCATCAAGCACAACCGGCATATCACGAAATGTGCTCATCAAGGTAGACATAGCTGCATCAGTACCAATATTTAAGTTGAAGATCGGATATTTGGGAGAAATGAACATAGAACGGATAGAGATAGCAATTTGCGTTTTTCCTGAAGACATTGGTCCCATAAAAAAGGGAGCTGTGAACAGGCGGTCGATACAGTGAATATTACTTCTAAAAGCACACATGATAGTAAATAGGATAGCCCATTTTCCGTTATCATTAATCTTATATACTTGATCCATCAACTCTGCCCATTTCTCAAACGAACATTGCTTCTCAGCAGGAATATCTTTATATACGAGCTGGGAAATCATCTCGTATTTTTCTGACTGCCGGCCGGATCCCGCATAAATAGTAGAGAATGCCGGCAGATAATAGTTTCGGTTATTATGCATCACCACGCCTAATTCATTGACCGGATCAAATCTTGGGACTTCATCCACAACATGAAATATACCATTTGCAAAAGCATAAAACATGTGATCCTCACGTCTCGATGTACCGTCAGGTTGTTGATTTCCATAGGTTAGTACTTCAGTACAGGTTACAAAATTTCGACTCATATATTCCTTTATTTTAGTCCAATGTTTTTCTTCACCATCGGTAAAGTTAACAGCTTCCAGGTTTATTAATTTTTCTTCAATTGTTGATTTCTTCAAAAGTGCTTTTGAAGGAACCTCAATGTACAAAGGCGTTTTATAATATTTGCGATTAATTTTAAGTACTCGTTTATTTGCATCATCTTCATCGGAATAAATATGTAGAAGGGGAGTCATAAAAAAGTCTCCCACCATCGTGTAGCCGGAGTTGTTGCTATTCCTAAACATGTAGCACACCGGTTCTCCATTTGCATTTAGCTTTGGATAAAAACCACATTGCTTGTGCATAGCATCATAATCCGGATTGTCAATAACATAAGCAGGCAGAGTATTAGGATCATAATCTTCGACATCGTCATCTGACCGCTGGGCATTGATGGCCATACGCGACTTCCTTTTAGACAGAAAAGGTTTAAGTATCTCATTTAAAGCGCCTTTTGTTATTCCGAGATTTTCGTAATAGTGCTTTTGATTAACGACTCTTACAGAATCATCAGCATAACTAATTAAATCCGCACAGCGTTCAATAAAAGTAGTCCGTTCTCCAATATAAGTTTTGAGAAAGCGTCCATACACCATCACGTAGTAATTAATATAGCTCCAGGGAACTTCTCGTCGATGAATCTTACCCTGCCCATCTTCCTCTTCTTCCTCATCCTCAGTCTCGTCCTGATCAGACGGAGGAACAACAACTGTAATATTCGTCATTCCTGCACGGTAGATAGAAGACAAAGCAAACATATATTCAGACTCATCGCCATCACCATTCACCGTAAGACCATACGAATCTGTTGTAAAGAAAGTATATACCTTACGAAGTTGCTGTATATCCGTGATCGAAGGTATGCCGGAAACAAGAAGAACTGGAGTATCTCCATATAGCTTAAGAAACAAATCAAAATCAGGAGTCAGTACACATGGCTCCCCTTCCTTTCGCAATTCCTTTATTAATTCTATTCCATGAATCCCTGACTTTATTTCTTCCTTTTTCGGAGCATCTTTCACATTCCGGAGAAGATCACGTATTTTACGCTCGATAATTTCCGTATTAAGATCAAACTTTGTAGCCATTGACCTGATATAATTCAGTCGCAAAGTTTCAGAAGAGATACATGCAATCAGACTACATATAGTGTTGAGAGCTTTCTCTTTCATTTCCGGATCATCAAAATCCTTTTCAAAAATCCCGGCAAAATAGGATGCAAAATCAATTCGCCGATTCATTAACCATTTTCCTGTATTTTCTTTTTCTTTAGAGGCTATGTCATCGGGATCTTTCCCTTCGGGAAGGAGTACACATTGAACTGTAAAACCTGCTTTCAAAAACAGTTCGCAATTCTTAAGCGAAGCTTTTAGCCCAGCATCATCAGCATCATAGACCAATGTTACACTCTGCGTAAACCTAGATAATAACCGGATTTGATCCAAGGTTAATGCAGTTCCTGAACCAGCAACTGTATTTTCTACTCCGGCAGCATGCATCGACAATACATCAAATTGTCCTTCTACCAGGTAGACGTTATTCATACGCCCAATTGCTCGCCGTGCTTGTAAAAGTCCATATATCTGAGATCCTTTTCTAAAAAGCGGAGTGTCACCGGTATTATGATACTTACCAGTTTTATCTTTAGGAACAACAAAGCGACCTGTGAAACCTGTTACATTACCATTCAAATCAAAATAAGGAAACATGATCCGATCATGGAAGTTATCATAGACCCTTCCATTATTCTCCTTCAAGACATCGATTCTCGTTAATACAGATCTAGAAAATCCAGCTTTCAACATCTCTTGAGTAGCCTGGTTTCCTTCAGGAGCATAACCGATTGCAAAATCCCTTATTACTTTATCCGTTAATCGAAAGCCACGCTCAGCAAGATAATTCTGTGCTTCTGGAAGATGTTTCTGAAAGAAAACAACCGTTCCTTTCAATGCGATCCGCATGGCCTCGATATCTTTTGCCTTGCGAGTTTCTTCTTCAGTCAGTTCCTTATTTTCTATTGCGATACCGGCTTTCTTTGCACACCATTCTGCCGCTTCAGCGAAAGACATATTCTCATGCTCACGGATAAACTGAATGACATCACCTGAATGACCACAAACAAAACATATATAAGTTTGCCTGGATGGACTAACAACCATTGATGGACGCCTGTCATCATGAAAGGGACAAACTCCAGTAAAATTTGATCCGGTCTTTCTTAAAGATACAAACTCCGAGATAACATCAACGATGTTCAGCGCTGATTTGATTCGCTCAAGTTCCTGTTTACTTATCATAATTATTCTTCATTAAACATACTTAGCTGCCTTGCCTCAAATGCCTCCTGGAGTGTTAGTCCAAAGTATTTAGAAAGAGCAAGGTATTCTGATTGCGTAACCTGCTTGCGACCGTAATAAATATCCCAAAACCGCATTTGGTTAATTTCGACTTCACGATAAAATTCCCGTGTTGGAGAGAAATTCTCCGGATGCCGGAACTTAATACGCAACATCTCCTGTACCAAGTTTCGTTTGACCGTTTGCCCTACAACTATCTTCTTCCGATGCATAAATAGTTGTACGGCCAACGGTGATTTTCCAATATGCTTAGCCATCTCCTCAAGTGTTTTTTTACCTGCGTTTTCTCGCACGAAGCATTCTTCTTCTTGTTTCCATTTCCCATTGTTCATACGACTCTTTCCTCCATATTTGGGTAAAATCTTCATTAAACTCATATTCCGGATGCCTGTATATATACAGACAACAGAACTTTATAAATAACTCTTGATTCTCAGGTTGTACATCTGTAATATCATAGAACTTATTAATACCTAGTTTTTCAAGGGCTGAATAAACACGGGCTTCAAATTTGCAGAATTCTTCCGTGCCGAGACGAGACAGATATTCATCAATCCAACCGCAGCCGACAATCTTATATTTCTCCAAACTTTCGCCCATATTACAGCATTTGTCTTTCTGATTCTTTCTGTTTATTAAATTCGACAATAGTCATCAGAGGTAAATCATATCGACGCTGTCTCACATTGGATTGCAAAGAAAAGCAACGACCAACAGCATCCCATCTGAATTTCTTCTCCTCAATGATCGTTCGACGATTACCAGAGATTGTTACTTTCTTAGGGATGCCAACACGTCCCTCTATTTTACGCACGTCTTGAGAACCATCAATATACACAACCTTATCAGCTATATAGCCACAAGAAGTCATAGCTATTTCAAATATTTCTTTTGAGTACATATTAGTTTCATCTAGTTATTGGTTCATCAGGTGTTATTTCAGGGAGGGGAATGGTAGAATTGACTTTATTGGCAATTCTACAATTCCATTCTATTTCCACATTAGATATAGCTTCCATAATCTTTCCAAAAAGGCGAGCTGGAATTTCATCGCAACAAGGGTCTATAAAAGATACACGACCTTTTTCATCTATACGATACCGCATTAAAAGTTGTTTACGGTCATCTTTTTTTTTCTTTTTACTCATAGTCTAATCAATATTTCTTATTTTATCTGCTAAATCCATCACTTCCATTTCCCAACGAATCTTTTTTATAAGCCAATATGCTGGTCTGTTGGTCAACCAAAGAAGTATATTCATCATTATTTTTGTTTTACGCAAATTGTTCTTTTATTTTTGACATTATGTAATCAAAATGTTCTCTAAACTCTTTTGTATGAGTAAACACAGGGGAATCAATGTCAGATAGCTTTAGCTCCACGATATTGGTGATGCGCTTTACATGCTCTGAATGAGCCTTATTATATCCACTTCTATAAGCACTCATAACCAATCCTCTTACATCCATTCGATCAATAAATTCAGGTTGAGGATCACACACCCTTTTTGAATATTCAATCGCTAGTACTGTTACTGTTTTCTTCTTCATATCTTTTCTTGTTTTACTCGTTATGATAACTCTACTATTTCAGGTGCAGGAGTGATGAGCTCTGTTACTTCCAGATTTATTTCGTTTATTACGATTGAAACTACTGCGTCGGGTTTGCAAGTTTCAAGTTCTTTTATTAACTCTTTTACTGTCATATTATTCTTTCCTTTCTATTTATTAGTTAATTTTCACCCAGATACGAGAACCTGGTAAATCTGATTTAGCTGA
>ENA-OYZJ01000052-OYZJ01000052.1-human-gut-metagenome-genome-assembly--contig:-NODE-52-length-90799-cov-25.117044_pt1 | contig 90799 bp, 52 predicted proteins | sample MGYA00243290_ERZ653475 | MGnify/ENA primary metagenome ERZ653475 (study PRJEB26926, sample SAMN06165003) | human gut metagenome | biome: ENVO:00009003; feature: ENVO:2100002; material: ENVO:00002003... | reverse complement strand
TCATGTAAGATAAATGTATAAAAGATAAAAGAAAAAGTATAATGCGTTTTCCCTGGGCAGCCATGTATCATCAGCTCCCGGTACTCCAGGATGACGACGATCTTCAATGCGTCCATTCATACTTGCCCCTACCTTGAGACGTTCATTTACATTCATTTCGATATTCATCTGTACATTTGTACGACGGAATCCACCATAATTGCGGATAGTTGCATCTTGATTAATGTGGGATACCGCTACATAATAGTTTGCTTTATCTGTACCTCCGGAGAAATTAGTATTAATATAGTACTGCGGAGCGCTTACCCAAATATAGTCTTCCCAATTCCATCCTTGATATTTAGGTTCTGTACCACTCATCCATTTCTCGTATTCTTCTTTGCTGTAACGACGAGAATCGCCATTACGTCCAGAGAATGTTTCTGCTGTTACATAGGCATGAACATAATCCTTTACATTAGCTGGACTAACATATTTAGAGTTTTTCTGCCAACCATAATAAGCATTAACAGAAACTGTATTTTTAGAATTACGACTACCTTTCTTAGTTGTAACAACCACTACTCCATTCGCCGCGCGTACCCCATATAAAGCAGCTGATGCATCTTTTAGTACAGATATAGATTCAATATCATTAAAATCCATCTGACTAAATTGCCCTGTATCTGAAATAACACCATCAATTACAAATAATGGAGTACCCATGTTACGAATTTGCAAAGCTGTTTCAGCGCCAGGACGTCCATCTTGTTGACGAGTATTTACACCTGCAATTTTACCAACCAGAGCTCCACCTGCAGTAACAGCAGAAGAACGAGCAATTTCTTCAGATTTAATTGAAGAAACAGCACCCGTCAATGTTGCTTTCTTTTGTGACATACCAAATCCTGTTATAACAACTTCATCTAGAACTTGTGTATCTTCTTGTAAGGTTACAGTAATTTGTCTCGCCTCTCCCACAGTAACATTCTGTGTTTGATAACCGATAAAAGAAATTTCTAATTTTGTTTTGGGAGCTACATTTAGAGAGAACTCACCGTTTATATCAGTGATTGTACCAGTACTCCCCCCTACTTCTTTTACATTGACTCCTATTAATGGCTCACCATTGGCATCAATAACAGTACCTTTTACAATACGTTGTTGTTGGGTAGAGTTTACTATTAATGTATTTTCATCTATTATACTGGCAGCATGAGTATAGCTACCAGGTAATAATGAAAATGCAGCCAGACAGAGTGGGATACACCACATCTTATTATGGCTTAAAAACCAAAACACTTGTTCTTTACTTTTCATAGCAAATTAATTTTATCACCTGTATTATACTTTAGAGAATCAGTACAATACGGGTGGATGTTTAAAATATATTGAGTTATTTCACATTCTATTTAATTGTATCAACTTTGAACGATTATTTATTTTATTGTTTGTTTTGTACTTTATTTATTAATACTTTCATCCAGTATCCTCCAATTACTGAACGCGCTTTAAAACCTGTCATTTTGCCTGTTTTTGTATCATGCCAATCACTAATAGGTACCCGTGAAGTCGTTTCATTGATATATTTATAGAGAGGATCTATGAATTTCTTGAAAGTTTCTAAATCTGGAGACATAGCTGCAATCCACATAATCCAGTCAGACTTTGTATACTCTTTGCGAGAATCTAACGGTAACCCATAAGGATTCTGTTTCATTAAATAATAATTGACTTCTTTGCTGATTACATTATTCGAAAATAAATTCAGACTCCACATCTTATCCCAGATCATATTATACTTTTGGCTCCATGTATTCTCACGGTCGAAAGCAAGGCGGTAATGGTCACCTTCATTTGCCATTTCTTCCCATTTCACCGCCATTTTCTTGGCTATACCTGCATATTTCTCTGCAACATCATATAAACCAAGCATATGCGCCATTTCGCTATATCCGGCTACACCCATGATCGCTTTTACTGAAAGATTGGCATTATGGGCCCAATGACCGGCGAAGTCATCAGTGCATAATTGGTTCTCCGGGTCCTGTCCAAACGACCTGTAAACATATTAACATCCTATTAATTAATGGATTATGATTGAGTTGTATTGCGTTTGTATTGTAATTCTATGTATTATACATGAATAAATAAGTTACAGAAAGAAAAGAATTATAGGAAGTATGAGATACTTATCTTATATATTAGAATAGCAGTTCCTTATAGATTTATTTAAAAACTTTATTTTCATCTGTCTAAATGCTCTAACGATGTAAGAATGAAGCATATCTGTTTGGACATGAACATAAACTCTATAATATTACCGATAGTACTTTATGTGGTTAGATATCAGCAACTTATAGTTTCCTGTTATTTCTTGGAATGGAAACTGTCGTTTCCCGGTGAGGGAACGGACGTTCCTTTTAATGAAAACGACTGTTCCTTTTAAAGGGAACTGGCGTTTCCTCCGAGGAAACTAACGTCTGTTGTCTTATCCTAAAAATGGTTATAGTTTTATCTCCCTAAGGAATTCATCTGGCTAATTTGGCACGCAACTCTTTTAGTCTTTTAGCAGCCTGCTGATTATCCACTTTAATATATCGCATAAACGCAGATGGACTTTTATGTCCGGATATACGCATTAGTTCTGCTGCAGGAAAACCAGATAGATAAATGTTTGTACAAAACGATCGCCGACAGGTGTGGGAAGAGATCATTTCCCATTTCTCATATATTTTCTTTTCTCGCTCTTTACCTTTCCTGCGGACAACTTCAAACTTCTGGCTCAATTTTATCTTCCGCCCCAACTCTTTGACTCTCTCATTAAACATGTATCGTGGGATTTTAGGCAAATCATAATTATACTTTTTAAGAATTTCAGGCACATAATCAATCATGGGAATCACTACAGCCTTGTGTACCTTCCGCTGTTTGAGATTTATATTCTCATTATCCAAATCAATATGCTCAGGACTTAAAGTTGAAAGGTCACTGTATCGTAATCCTGTGAAACACCCGGTAATGAATACATCCCGTATCTCTTCCAATTGCTTATCATCTGATAAATCAAGTTCGTATATTGCAGCCAGCTCCTTTTCATTTAGATAAATAGCATCAGTTTCCTCTTCTACAACTTTGAAGTTCTTTAGGTCAATCGGTGGAATAATTCCTTTTACTATTTGATAATTAACAAAGCCTTTCAACAAACGTATGATTTTTCCTGCAGAATTGGTGAGCAGCCCTACAGTTCCGTTTGGTTTTACTACTTTATGAAATAGATAATCCATAAACTCGTTGTAAAATGTCAGATTCAAGTTGCGGAATGTTACAGGTTGTGATGAGTATTCTTTGAAGGCGGTCAGATGCTTGCGGAGTGTTCGATAGTCTTTTATTTGATCTGCAGAGACGGATGGTGCTTTTTCCACTATATACCGTTCTAATGCATCAAACATATCTACCCGATTAGGACGCAGATCATATTCCCTGTTCTTTTCTAATTCAAGCAAGACAAAATCAACTGTCGGATCTATGCCGTTTACTTTAGCATAGGTGAGAATATCACCGAGCTTAGATGTTATCTTAATCAAGCAGGCGTCAATTTCTTCATAATGGGGACATGCACGCTTAATCCATTTCCTTTTTGCATCCCAATGTTCCGGTTTGATATTGTATCCGGTAGAGATAAGCGTGCGCTTGTTCCGATTGTAATTATATCGAACATAAAGGACAGTAGTTCCCTCTTGGGTAACGTACTTGGGCTTAATATATGGTATATATTTTGCGATGGTATAATCAGTATTGCATTCGTGTTGCAAATTTACGAAAGCTATCTGAAATGACCAATATCTCTTTTGTTAAAGTTAGAAGTCATCAATTAATAGACCTTCATTTTGGGTTGGTAAGGATAAAATCTGCTCAAAAAAGGATAAATACTGCTCAAACAACGTCAGAGCCCCTATTCCGTATGTTAAAAGAACGTTTGAAATCCAAAAAAGAATAGATTTTGTCCTTTCTTGAACACAGATTTTCCTTGTTTCTTCTATTAATTCCATTATTTTGTGTCATCAAGATGAGATACTATGGAAAATAAAGAGTTTGTTAAAGCTCGATATTTGCTAGAAATACACGATTTGTTAGCCGCTTCTCCATAACATTTCATCCTAAATATGACAGTACTGATATTATATATTAAAGGTATAGGAAAACGGGTATAAAGATTGCAATTATTCAAAGGTGAGATAGTATTAAGGTAAAAAGTGGATTTAAAAGAATACTTAGGGCTTGTTTTTTTATGAGGTAAATAAGATTGATGGATGGATAACCTTGGATTTGAAGATTAATTTAAAGCAAATATTTATGAAGAAATTGCTAGCCATAATGGCTCTTTCAGTCGGCTTGTTGGCAAATGCCCAGACCGTTGACTTATTAAAACCTGCAAAAGATATAGCGCTACGTGCTCCGTCGGTGCCTATTATCGTTTCAGATCCTTATTTTTCGATCTGGTCACCCTATGATAAATTAATGGAAGGTAGTACAGAGCATTGGACAAGTGCGAAGAAACCTTTATTGGGTGCTCTGCGTGTTGACGGAAAAGTATATCGTTTTTTGGGGAAAGATAAAATTAATCTGGTACCTATTGCTCCTATGACTAATGTAGAACGTTGGGAAGCAGCGTACACTAACAGCCAACCATCAAACGGATGGCAAGAATTTCAGTTTGATGATAGCAATTGGAAGAAAGGTAAAGCAGCGTTTGGTAGTCGTGATATGGAACGTATTCACACAGAATGGAAAGGAGACAATACCGATATCTACATTCGTCGCACTTTCGATTTTAATGAACCGAATATCGCTGAAGATATTTATCTGATCTATTCTCATGATGATGTATTTGAGTTGTATCTAAATGGGGAAAAGCTTGTTTCTACAGGACTTGTCTGGAAGAATAATGTATATCTGAAACTTTCAGAAGAAGCAAAAAAGAAACTTCGTAAAGGTAAGAACGTAATCGCTGCCCATTGCCACAATACTACAGGTGGTTCATATGTCGATTTCGGATTGTTTCGTGAGAAGGAAAATGCTGTTAAGTTTGCAAATGAAGCAGTTCAGAAATCTGTAGACGTATTGGCTACTTCCACCTACTATACTTTCACTTGTGGTCCTGTAGAGCTTGATGTCGTGTTTACCGCTCCTCAATTGATTGATGATCTTGATTTATTGTCAACTCCTATAAACTATGTTTCTTATCGTGTACATTCATTAGATAAAAAAACTCATGATGTACAATTCTATATGGAGACAACTCCTGAACTGGCTATTAACGAAAGTAACCAGCCTACTGTTGCTCGTACCTTATCAAAGAACGGTATCAGTTATGTAGAAGCAGGTTCAATCGATCAACCAATATGTGACCGAAGAGGTGACTTGATTTGTGCTGATTGGGGTTATGCATATCTTGCTAGTACGAATGGATCAGGTAAATCAGTCAGTTTGGGAGACTATTACGGAATGAAAGAATCATTCGTGAAAAATGGTACATTAGCCACTACAAAGACTAAATGGACAACTCGTAAAGAGGAAGATAATCCGGCTATGGCATATGTTCACAATCTCGGTTCTGTCTCCAATAGCGGGAAAGAAGGATTCATGATGCTTGGTTATGATGACATTTACTCTATTGAGTATATGTACGAGAAGCGTATGGGCTATTGGAAGCATGATGGCAAAGTGACTATCTTCGATGCTTTCGAAAAATTGAGAGACAACTATCAGGCTATTATGGAACGTTGTCGCGCCTTTGACGAACTTATTTATGACGATGCAGAAAAGGCAGGTGGCAAAAAATATGCAGAAATCTGTTCGGCATCTTATCGCCAAGTGATCTCTGCTCATAAACTCTTTACTGATAAAGAAGGTAACTTGTTATGGTTCTCTAAAGAAAACAACAGTAATGGTTGTGTAAATACAGTAGACCTAACTTATCCATCCGCACCACTATTTTTGGTTTATAACCCTGAATTACAGAAAGCTATGATGACTAGCATCTTTGAGTATAGTGCTAGCGGTCGTTGGAACAAACCTTTTCCAGCACACGATTTAGGGACTTATCCTATTGCTAATGGTCAAGTGTATGGAGGTGACATGCCAATTGAAGAAGGAGGTAACATGGTAATTCTTGCTGCTGCTATTAGCAAAATCGAAGGAAACGCTGACTATGTAAAAAAATATTGGGATCTCTTAACTACTTGGACAAACTATCTCGTAGAGTATGGACAGGACCCGGAAAATCAACTTTGTACAGATGATTTTGCAGGTCATTGGGCTCATAATGCTAATCTTTCGGTAAAAGCAATCATGGGTGTAGCCGGATATAGCGAGATGGCGCGTATGCTCGGTTTAGACAGTGTCACAGAGAAATACGCTTCAATAGCTAAGAAAATGGCGGTGAAATGGGAAGAAATGGCAAATGAAGGCGACCACTATCGCCTGGCTTTTGATCGCAAAAACACATGGAGCCAAAAGTATAATATTATCTGGGATAGGGTGTGGAATCTGAATTTGTTCCCTAATGATATAATCAGTAAAGAAATCAATTACTATCTGAAAAAGCAGAATCTTTATGGGGTACCATTAGATTCTCGCAAGGATTACACAAAATCCGACTGGATTATGTGGACAGCAGCTATGTCACCAAATCAACCGACTTTTGAGAAATTCATAGATCCTCTCTATAAATATATCAATGAGACCGAATCACGTGTACCGATCAGTGATTGGCACGATACCAAAACCGGCAAAATGACAGGTTTTAAAGCAAGGTCGGTTATTGGAGGATACTGGATGCAAGTGTTGATGAATAAGATTCATGAACAATAAATTACCTGCAAATATAATATACAGATATTTATTACGCTTTTATTAATTTTAATTTTAATCATTATGAAAAAAAAAATCATGCAAAATGGTTGGCAAGTTTGTCGATTGGTAATCTTGCTGGTTGCTTTGTGTCTAGGCAGTTGCAGTGACAACGACAGTGGAGATGATCCGAGCAATATGACGTTCGATCCAAACAAACCTATTGTAGTAGACGGGATTAATCCTACTACAGGTGGTATCGGACAGCGCTTGGTGATTATGGGAGATAACTTTGGCAATGACCCTTCAATGGTAAATGTCACCATCGGCGGACAAAAGTCAGTGATTATCAATGTGAAAAGCCATGCTATCTACTGTCTGGTACCAGCTGGAGCCTATAGCGGAGAAATTAATGTGGAAGTAAGTATTGGAGAAGAATCATCTTTTGTGGCACAAGTGAAGGAAGGTCTGAAATTCGACTATCAAAGGAAAATGGTGGTAAGTACGTTGCTAGGCTCACGGCGAGATGACGGAGGTTACGATAATGATGTAAATGGTCCATTTGACAATTGTGGCGCTATCGCTTCTCCTGCATGGATGGAATTTGATCCTAAATATCCCCACCTTATCTATGTAGCACAGGATGCCGATGATGCCGGTGACGGAGGAGGTAATATGCGTGTCATAGACCTACAGAACAAATATTTTGGAACTGCAATTACCGATGGTAATATACACGGTAATCATCGTGCACGTTCATTAAATTTCTTTGATGAAAACCATATGGCTGTGGCAGTTGACCAAGGGGATCAATTACGCGCTGCTGTATATGGCTTTAGCCGTACTAAAGAACCACCTACGGGAGATGACCACGACTATCAGGCATGGGGAAGAAAAGTAACATTGGTCAATTACAAACAATGTAACACAGTGGCTTTTCACCCAGTAGACCATGATATGTATTTTAATAGTTATGAGAATGGACAATTCTTTCGAGTAGATCATACACAGATTCAAGCAATATTTGATGGTACTCGTACCGAACCTGCTGATAAGGAAACACTTTTTGAGATGGACCGTGAATGGGAATACAATATTCGTATCCATCCTACAGGAAACTATGCTTACATCGTGGCTATGAATCAAGGATATATTCAAAAGACAATATATAACTGGGCCGCGCACCGTTTCATGACTCCATTTGTAATAGCGGGTACAGCACGTACTAGCGGATATGAAGATGCCATTGGTAGCAATGCTCGCTTCAATCGCCCTTATCAGGGAGTATTTGTGAAGAATCCTGATTATGCAGGTCAAGAAGATGAATATGATTTCGTGATTTGTGACTGTCTAAATCAGTGTATCCGACTCATAACCCCTCAAGGTAAAGTATCAACTTTTGCCGGTCGTGGAAGTGCCAGTTTAAATGGCAACCCATGGGGATATGTCAATGGCGATTTACGACAAGAAGCACGTTTCGACCGTCCGAGAGGTCTGGCTTATGATGAAACTTCCAACTCGTACTATGTGGGTGATGGATCCAATCGCCGAATCCGCAAGATGGCCATGGAAGAAATTGAAGAATGATTTAAACACACGTGAATATGAGAAAATTATATCTATTATATACCATGCTATTCATGGTCTGCATGAGTGTGGTGGCACAAGAAACAACAACAGTGACGGGTATTGTGACTGATGAAAATAAGGAACCGCTGATTGGCGTGAACGTAACGGTGAAAGATATGCCGGGACTGGGTACTATCACCGACCTCCATGGTAGATATACCATTAAGATGGAGACTTACCACAAATTGGTCTTTACCTACGTAGGTTATACCCCGGTGGAGGTGTTGGTAAAGGAACAAAACGCTACTGTAAATTTGTCAATGAAGGAAGCGGAAGCTAAAGCGATAGACGAAGTCGTTATTACCGGTACAGGCGTACAGCGCAAACTTACACAGACAGGCGCCATCAGTACAGTTGACGTCAAAGTGCTGAAGAGTAATCCATCATCTAGTATTGTGAATACCCTTGCAGGTAATGTACCGGGTATTATGGCTCGACAAGTATCCGGTCAACCAGGTAAAAATGTTTCTGAGTTCTGGATTCGTGGCATCTCTACGTTTGGAGCTAATTCTGCGGCCTATGTATTGGTGGATGGTTTTGAACGTGATATGAGCGAGATTAACATCGAAGATATCGAAACGTTCTCTGTATTAAAAGATGCTTCAGAAACTGCTATCTATGGTTCGAAGGGTGCTAATGGTGTTGTGCTTATTACTACAAAACGCGGTAAAGCAGGAAAGATTAATATTGATGCCAAAGTTGAGACCTCTTATAATATGCGTACTATCACACCGAAATTTGAAGATGGTATTGCTTATGCTAACTTAATCAATGAGGCACGTATTACTCGTAATCATGAAGCTGTTTATAAATCGGAGGAATTAGACATTCTTCGTATGGGACTTGACCCGGACCTTTATCCGAATGTAGACTGGCAGGATATGTTGTTGAAAGATGGTGCCACGAGTTGGCGTGCTAACTTAAATATGAACGGTGGTGGTTCTACTGCACGTTACTTTGTTTCTGCTAGTTATGTGAAAGAAGACGGTATGTACAATACTGACAAATCTTTGAAAAACGACTATAATACAAATGCTGCTTATCATCGTTGGAATTATCGTTTGAATACAGATATTGACATCACGAAGACGACTCTATTAAAAGTGGGTGTTGCAGGCTATCTGTCTAAGCGTAACAGCCCGGGGCTGGGTGATAGCGATGTATGGGGTGAGCTTTTCGGCTACAATCCTATTAAAACTCCAATAGTGTATTCTAACGGCTACACTCCTGCTATTGGTACTGGAAACAAAACTAACCCATGGGTTGCCTCTACACAGACCGGTTTCAATGAGAACTGGACAAATAATATCGAAACCAACGTATCTTTAGAACAAACTTTGGACTTTATCACTAAAGGTTTGAAGTTTGTAGCACGTTATGGTTACGATAGTAATAATGAGAATAACATTAGCCGCCGTAAATGGCCGGAACAATGGCTTGCACAACGTTCTAGAGATGAGAACGGACAGTTACAATGGACAAAGATTAGCGATAGTAGCAACATGCACCAGGAAAGTTCTTCTGGTGGTAATCGTCGTGAATTTTTAGATGCACAATTCAATTGGGATCGCGCTTTCGGGAAACATCATCCCAGCGCAACAATAAAGTATACGCAGGACTCATATATTCAAACTCAGAATTTGGGTACTGACCTTAAAAATGGTATCAACAGGCGTAACCAGGACTTAGCTGGGCGAGTAGCCTATAACTGGAACTATCGTTATTTTATCAACTTTAATTTTGGTTATAACGGTTCTGAAAATTTCGCCTCTGGACACCGTTTTGGTTTCTTCCCCGCCTACTCGTTGGCTTGGAACATTGCTGAAGAATCAATTGTAAAAAAGAACCTTAAGTGGATGAGTATGTTCAAAATTCGTTTTTCTGCCGGTCGAGTAGGTAATGATGATTTAGGAACTCGTTTTCCATATCTGTATACCATTGCAAACAGTTTCAATATTGGAGATAACACTACCACCTATAACGGTTACAACTGGGCGCAAAACGGTTCCAATAAATCTTATGGCGGATTAAGTTATTCTGAGTTGGCTTCTCCCTATGTAACGTGGGAAATTGCGACCAAAAAAGATTTAGGTATCGATATGGCCCTCTTTGACGACAGATTTACAGCTACGATCGATTATTTTGATGAAAAACGTGAGGGAATCTTTCTCCAGCGTAACAACCTGCCTGATATTGTCGGTCTGTATGGTATTAACCCATCTGCTAACGTAGGTGCAGTACAAAGCCGGGGATTCGATGGACACTTCAACTTCCGCCAAAATGTAGGTAATGTAAATTTGAATATTCGAGGCAATATGACATATTCAAAAAATGAAATCCTTGAAAGAGATGAAGCTAACAATGTGTACGCTTACCAGATGCAGGCAGGGTACCGGGTAGACCAATGTCGCGGCTTAATCGCTCAGGGGCTGTTCAAAGATTATGATGACATCCGTAATAGTCCGACACAGCAGTACGGTGCTGTACAACCGGGTGATATCAAATATAAAGATGTGAACGGTGACGGTGTTATCAATGACGGTGATATTGTAGCTATCGGAGCTACTAGCAAACCGAATTTGATTTATGGTTTAGGTATCTCTGCCACTTGGAAAGGGCTGGACGTAAATGTTCACTTCCAAGGAGCTGGTAAATCGACATTCTTTACTTATGGCAAGTGCGTGTACGCTTTTTCGGAAGGAGAATGGGGAAATATATTTAAAGGTATGTTGGACAACCGCTGGGTAGATGCCGAAACAGCCGCTACACTGGGAATCAAAGCTAACGAGAATCCGAATGCCTCTTATCCACGTTTGAGTTATCAAAATGATGGTGCCAGTAGTAATAATTTCCGTAATTCTACATACTGGATGCGTAATGGTTCGTACCTCCGCCTTAAAACACTAGATATCGGGTATACCCTGCCGAAGGCTTTAGTCAACAAGCTACATTTCAATAATATTCGTATTTTTATGGTAGGAACCAATCTGTTAACGTTTTCTGATTTTAAAACATGGGATCCGGAAATGGGTGATTCACGTGGTGAGTCATATCCGCTATCAAAATCTGTAACGATGGGTATCAGTGTTAATCTATAAATAAATTGTACACAATGAAAAAGAAAATCTATATTTTGCTGTTAGCGGTGCTAGGCATCAATACGCAGTCCTGCTCCGACTACTTAGATTCTGACTATATCTTTCAGGATCGTGAGACGATCGAGAAGGTATTCAACGATCGCGATAAGACTGATCAATGGTTGTCTACGGCTTATTCTTATTTGAAAGATGATTGCGCAGAGGTTTGCAGTAAGGGCTATGTACCTTTTTGCTACGCAGACGACATGTTTTACGGTGATCGTGATGCAACGTACGATATTAGCAATGCTGGCGCTTTGAGTTATAATAAATTTAAAGAGGGTAACTACGACGAGAATACTAAACAAGGCTTATGGACAAACTGCTACCGTGGTATCCGTCAAGCCTCCATCTTTATCCAGAATGTGGATATGAGTACAAAGTTCGACAGTGACGAAGAAAAAGCCGACTACAAGGCACAGGCTCGTTTTATCCGTGCTTACTATTATTGGATGCTACTCCGACGTTATGGCCCTGTTCCTTTATTGCCTGATGCAGGTATTGACTACACTCTTGAATACAGTGAAGTAGCCACTCCGCGAAGTTCGTACGAAGCATGTGCCGAGTACATCAGCGAAGAAATGAAGCTGGCTGCTAAAGACCTGCCTTTGAGACGTGGAGCACAAACTGCACTCCGTCCGACTCGTGGCGCTGCTTTGGCAGCTCGCGCCAATGCATTAATCTACGCAGCCAGCCCGTTGATGAACGGAAACGATGACGCTTATGCACAGCAGTTGGTAGACGATGCAGGCAATCGCTTATTGTCAAAAGATTATAGAGAGGAGAAGTGGGCAAAAGCTGCCGCAGCCTGTAAAGATGTAATGGAATTGGGAATTTACAAACTTTATACAGCGGATATTCGTACTACGAATTCAGTTGCCGAACCCGCCACAATCGCACCTCCATATCACGAAGAGTATTCCGAGAAAGATTATCCGGAAGGTTGGAAAAACATTGACCCTTTTGAATCATATCGGTCGGTATTCAACGGACAACTGAATGAGATAGATAATCCTGAGTTAATTTTCACCCGTGGACAGAACATCGGTGGTGAAGACGGACGTGCCATGGTACTTCACCAATTACCGCATGCAGCTACGGGTTGGAATACACACGGATTGACACAAAAGATGGTTGACATGTACTACATGAACGATGGTACTAATTGTGCGGGTATGAATTCCGAACCCGAATATGTTGCGGTATATTCCAACGAATTAAAAGATAGCCGTGACCGACTCACTGGATTCACTGAAAACGATCAAGACTATAAACCGCTTCCCACTGGGGTATCTTTGCAATACGCCAATCGTGAGCCTCGCTTCTATGCCTCTGTGGCTTATAGTGGTTCTATTTGGCACTTGGGTAATGAAACAGAATCGTACAATAGAGACCAACAATGCTTTTACTATCGTGGTGGAAAAGAAGGCTATACCAACACCATGTTCTGGCTGCGTACAGGTATCGGTGTAATGAAGTTCGTACATCCTGACGATACAGGTACTGGAGCAAGTGTAGCTAAAATCCGTTTCAAAGTGGAACCTGCCATGCGTTATGCCGATATTCTGTTACTATATGCAGAGGCTGTAAATGAGGTAAGTGAAGGTACATACAATATTCCTTCCTGGGATGGTGCTATCACTTACACTATCACTCGAAGTGCTGCTGAAATGAGGAAAGGCATTAAGCCAGTCCGTATGCGTGCCGGTGTACCTGACTTTAGCGATGAGGTATATGCAAGCAAAGACAAATTCCGAATCTATTTGAAGCGCGAGCGTATGATTGAGTTGATGGGTGAGGGAAAACGTTATTATGACCTCCGTCGTTGGAAAGATGCTCCGATAGAAGAATCATTGCCCGTATACGGCTGCAACGCATTGATGACCGCCAATGAGCGGGAACAGTTCCACACGCCGGTAGCAGTATGGAATCTTTCTGCCACGTTCTCATCCAAAATGTGGTTCTGGCCTATTTCTCACAGTGAGTTGAAAAAGAATAGTCGCTTGACACAGAATCCGGGTTGGACATATAATGACTAATTTAAAAAGACAGCAGTAACATGAAACAAAAAGCATATACACTTTTACTTACGTTGATGACGTTAGCTATGTTCAGCTCATGTAATGATGAATGGACAGAGGAATTATACGAACATTATGTCTCTTTCAAGGCTCCAATCAATAGCGACGGAGTATCAAGAATTAATGTGCGCTACAAAGCCGGTGAACCTTCTGTTTATGAACTTCCCCTTGTAGTGAGTGGCTCTACCAACAATCAGAAGAACTTGACAGTAAAGATAGCAATTGATCCTGATACGTTAGAAGTACTCAACGAGGCTCGTTTTAGTAACCGTACCGATTTGTACTATAAACTTTTACCAGCGCAATACTATTCTTTCCCCGAAACTGTAGAGATCAAAGCCGGTGAAAATACTGCTTTGCTAAACATCAGTTTTAATTTGGGAAATCTGGACTTAGTAGAGAAATGGGTACTTCCCATTACTATTGAGGAAAGTTCTACGGGAGAATATACTCCTAATTACCGCAAACACTACCGTAAGGCTCTGCTACGAGTAATGCCGTTTAACGATTATTCTGGTACGTATGCAGGTGGTGCCTTGCAAAACACACTGATGAATGCCGGTGAAGGCGTAGATAATCCTCCGTTGGTAAAAAGCGATATAGTGACCTATACGGTAGACGACAATACAATTTTTTTCTATGCCGGCACAGTAGACGAGACTCGTAAGGATCGCGGGCTATATAAACTTAAAGCACAGTTCTTTGAGGGCGGTCGCGTAGAATTGACTTGTGAGAACGGAGATAGTGAGCACATGGACTTCAAACTCAATAAGCCCGCCGCATTCGATATAAGCGAAGAGATGGACGATGTACTACCATATCTGAAGAAGCGAACCATCATGATTCGTAACATTGACTATGAGTATACCGACTATACTATGGCGCCAGGTGCACGTATCTCTTATCATGTGACAGGTGAAATGACTATTCAACGCAATATTAATACCCAGATACCTGATGAAGATCAAGCTATTCAATGGGATTGATGAGTAAAAGAGGATTGTAGGGGCAGCTACTAAAGTTGCCCCCTTTCTATAGATAAGTTGTCTGCATACTGAGACTATATATCTTATCTTCATGTTTCATAGGTAACCTTAAATATTATAACATGATCAACATCTCTGAAATCCTCTCCAAGTACCAGCCCATTTCTTTGAAAGATATGAGTAACATCACCTTGATGAACCGCACAGATACCAAATTTATCACCACTCTCCAAATGTTGAAAGAAGTCCTAATTTCTGCAAAATGCGACTACCAAGTACAGGAAATCTCCCACTGCCGAATTGCGTCCTATCATACTACTTATCTCGACACACTTCGACGAGATATGTATCTAGCTCATCACAACGGACATGCTGTGCGCGAAAAAATTCGTATACGTACATACCTTGCTTCCGATCTTACCTTTCTAGAAGTGAAAAATAAAAATAATAAGGGTCGAACAGATAAGAAACGTATTCGCATCCAAAACCTTGATACTATTAAGCAAGATGGTGGCAATGATTTTTTAAATTGTCATGCTTGGTTTAGACATGAAGAACTTTTGCCAACACTCGAAAACTCCTTCCATCGTGTCACCCTTGTCAATAAACGTATGACCGAACGCCTCACCATTGACACCGACATCAGCTTCCGCTGCTTGCTCACAGGTCGTAATATTAGCTTAAACGATATAGTAGTTATTGAACTCAAACGTAATGGCTATACTTTTTCACCTATAGGCACAGTGCTTGAACATCTGCGTATACGCCCTTCCGGCTTCTCTAAATATTGCATAGGGTCAGCGCTCACGTCACCGTCACTCAAAGCGAATCTAATGAAGCCAAAATTGAGAAAAATAGAAAAAATAACGAATTACAAATATGATCAATGAACGAATTAGAACTTTTTGATGTAATAGAAGCTCCCTTGATAGACAGTAGCGATTTCGTGCAACTTCTGTTACGCTTTAGCTTCAATTTTTTGGTGACAGGCATCTTAATCCACTTCTTCTACTACCGCAAGAGCAACCGACGTGATTACTACTTTACGTTTACGCTCATTAGTATCAGCATCTTTCTGATGATATTCCTATTGGGAAGCGTTAAACTGAAAGTAGGTTTTGCTCTCGGTTTATTTGCTATTTTCGGTATTATCCGTTATCGGACTGAGTCCATGCCCGTACGTGAAATGACTTACCTGTTTGTTATCATCTCCATCTCGGTAATTAATGCTCTAGGCGTGGAAGTGAGCTACGGTGCCTTAGCAGGCGCCAATTTGTTATTTGTACTTAGTGTATGGCTGTGCGAAAGCAATCGTTGGCTGAAACATATATCGAGCAAACTGATACTCTATGACCGCATCGACCTTATCCAGCCCTCGTATGAAAAGGAACTGATAGCGGATCTTAAAGCACGTACTGGGCTAAAGATTGTTCGGGTAGAAGTAGGACATATTGATTTTCTACGTGATGCCACCATGCTTAAAATCTATTATGAACCGATGACAAATGAGATAAATACAATTGATACATTAACCAAAATACCACGTGAAAATGAATAAGAAACTTTTTTTGGCAGGTTTGTTTTGTCTTGTATCTTTTGCTTTACAAGCACAAAAAGACGATTTGGGTCTATGGACTAGTGTGGGGATGGAAAAAAGATTATTCCGGGACTTTGATCTTTCGCTGGAAGGAGAGTTCCGTTCACGCGACAAGTTAAGCGAAGTGGGACGTTGGTCGGGATCGGCAGGCATGGCATATAAAATAACAAACTGGCTGAAAGCCGCAACAGCATACACTTACATCTATTATAATCACCCTTTGGAAATTACAAACAAAGGGAATGTTATCTCTGAATATTGGCAACCCAAACATCGTTTCTACTTCCAACTGACAGGAAAAATAAGTTTAAATAGATTCACATTCTCACTTCGGGAGCGTTGGCAATATACCTATCGACCCAGTCAGTCTGTATCAAAGTTTGATGGTGACGATGGTAGTCCTAAAGACGATGAATACGTGAAAGGTAAAGGAAAGAACGTGCTTCGTTCTCGTCTGCAAGCAACATACAATATACCTAAATGCAGTCTCACTCCTTACGCTTCGTGCGAATTGACTCATTTGCTTAACGATAAAGGGGCGATTGACAAAACACGCTGGACCTTAGGTATAGAATGGAAGTTGAGCAAACACCACGGACTTGATTTTTACTATTTGTATCAGAATCATGCAGATGATGATGAAGCAAATGGACATGTGATTGGCGCAGGATATACATTTAAATTTTAGATCTGTATTATGAATCTTTATAAAATACTACTGGCTTTATTGATTTTAAGTCTGCTTGCAGCCTGTTCTTCGGATAAGGAAAACGATGTGTACACTACTTTACCATTTTCTCTATCCATTTATCAAGTAGCAATGACGATAGAAGGCGGTGAACAAGAAGTCAACGTATCTTCAGGCGGCGCATGGCAATCAAGTATACATTGCGATTGGATGACGCTCTCGCCTTCTTCCGGAGGGATAGGTATCACTAAGGTTCGAATCAAAGTTAAAGAAAATACTTCCGGTTTGCCAAGAAATGGACGGATTGCAATCATCTCGGGAAAAGAAGAAAAAGGAATTACCGTTATGCAATCGTCTATAGAGAGAGAAGAAGATTATCTTCGCTTGTTGAATCTGACTATCGACGGAGTAACTACAGCTGTGGATTATGTGAACAATTCGTATTATCTACCTATAGATATGGATGCTGCACAACCTGCAAAGGTCAAAGTTGAGTTTGGCGGCATCGGAGTCGATTTTATCAAGATCGGAGATAAGAAAATTAAGTCGGGCGAAAATATAGCACTGAGCCTGAATCCCGGACAAAATATAGAAATGGAAGCAGGTAACAATACTATTGATAAAATCAGGTCTTGTCGATTGATTGTAACTGGTGTTCCCGTGATTGAGATCTCTGCTCCTGAAGGTATTGAGGATGAGAATAAACGCCCGTGTGACATAGTGCTGACTGATCCTAAACGGCGCACCAACAACTCTGTCTTACGATTTGAGAGCTATGCCGGTATCGAGTTTCGTGGAGCAGGAGCTTTACGTTATGCCAAGAAGTCTTTCAGTTTTAAATTGAAAAACCGTCAAACGAATGAAAATCAAGACGCAAAGCTATTAGGTCTGCGAGAAGATCAATCATGGATACTGGATGCTATGTGGCTGGATTGTAGCAAAATGCGCAATCGTGTTTGTTTTGATCTTTGGAACGATTTCAACACTTTATATTATAGTAATACAGAACCCGAGGCTGTGAATGCTACACATGGCTATCCTGTCGAAATGATCTTGGACGGAGCTTACCATGGTTTGTATATTTTAAGCGATCGTATCGATCGTAAGCAGTTGAAACTGAAAAAGAAAGGTGGTTATCTCTATAAGGGTAAAGAATGGACAGATGAATGTAAATTACAAGGAATCAATACTCCATATAGTAACTCCAAACAGGCATGGCAGGGATTTGAGTCCGATTATCCGAACGAGGTGGGTGAAATCGAATTTAAATATCTTTCCGATCTCATCCAGTTCTTCGCTGCAGCATCAAAAGAAGAATTTGCCGCCCAATATGAAGAGCGACTGGATGTTTCCTCTCTGATTGATTATTTTATCTTTATTAATCTGCTGTCAGCTTATGATAACACAGGACGAAATGTTTTTTGGGGTATATACAATGTAAATCTCACTTTATTACCCAAGTTCATTATTCAGCCTTGGGACTTGGATGGTACACTGGGACGCACTTGGGATGCCATCAAACTTGATCCCGAAAAAGGTCTTGGTTTTGACAACGGGCTAATACTCCGTAATGATGCCGGTTCCAAATACTTCCGCCCCTTTGAGAGAATTATGAACGAGAACCCGAACAATATCAAACGCCGGATATACGAACGCCTGATGGCGGTTAAAGATAATGTTCTCAGCCCGGCAAACCTGGCTTCTAAAGTAGATTACTATAAAAGACAGATTGTGGAATCAGGCGCATTGGAACGAGATCGCCAACGGTGGACAGGATATTCTATGTATGGATATGCTAATCCTGAAGAGGAAGCAGAATACATAAAGTCTTGGTATATTGCAAGACTGAAATATTTGGAAACAATTTTTAACGACTTCTAAAGCTTTATATTATGAAACAATTCGCACAGACCTATTATTTACTTCAATTCATAATTTGCTTAATTTGCCTGTCTATCTCCTGCGGGGAAGGAGGAAACGATAATTACTCGGAGGCAAATGATGAAAGGAACAAGGAACCTGAAATAACAGTTTCTCCAGTAACTAACTTGGAGGCAAAATCTACACAGATTGCTAATCAACTACTGATCACATGGCAAAATCCGAATACCCCTAATTTACTCGGTGTAGAACTTTCTTATTTGCAAAAGAATGGCGGTACACATAACGGGAAACAAATTATTCAAGGAGCAGCTGGGAAAACTGGAAACTATACATTACAATTGCCACAGTACGGAACATATGAGATTTCTGCCATAGCAATAGATAACTATGGTCATCGTTCGTCAGCAGTAACAGTAATTGCTACACCTGCTGAAACCACTGTCCCTTTTTCTTGGGCAACTCTTGCCGACAGTTGTACATATGTCTTAATAGAGCAATTCATGAATAAAAGTAAAGGTACATTTTGGAGTACACCCAAAGATATGTCGAACGAATCTGCTTATATCTACTGGCAACAAGCGCATGCTATGGATGTAGTGATTTACTCTTATAAACGTATTAAAGACACAAATACGCAATTGGCTGCTACTTACCGCACTTATTTTGAACGCTGGTATGCCAACCACGCTAACAATTACCACCGTAATCCATCAGATGAAACCGGCTTCCTAAATGACTTTACTGATGACATGTGCTGGATTTGCCTTACTTTGATACATCTCTCCGAAGCAACAGGTGACGAAAAATTTGCTCAAACCGCTAAAATTGTATACGACAAATACATTATTACTCGAGCATGGACAGATGATAAAGGTACGGGACTTCCATGGAATACCACCCAAAACGACCGTAATGCTTGCACTAATTCTCCGGGTTGTCTGGTAGCTGCTAAACTCTATCAACGATATGAAGATGGAAATTATTTATCTGATGCAAAGAAGTTGTACGAGTATGTGGTCAATAATTCGTATAATGCCGATGGACGAGTGGAGGAACCACCTCTGACTTATACACAGGGAACATTTGGAGAAGCCTGTCGCCAACTATACCATATCACACAAGAAAGTAAATACATGGACAAAGCAAAACAAGTGATCAACTATGCCGCTACAAGCGATCGTTGTTTACGAAATGGCATTTTACGTGACGAAGGCAGCAGTATGGACCAAAGTATTTTTAAGTCTGTTTATATTCCATATGCAGTGAACCTTGCATTAGACGAGGCATCTGGTTCTATAGGCAAACATTTGATAACCTTTCTGAAAAATAATGCTGAAACTTTGCGCATGAATTTGAATCATGCGGCTTACCCAGCGATGTATTGCAATTATTGGTGGGGTGAAATGTGGAAATCCAGTGAACCAGCTTCAATGGGAGCACAAGTAAGCGGGGCTTCGCTAATGGAGGGGATAGCCAGGTTAGAATAATCTTGGTTGGTATTTTCAGGAATATCTCTTTAACTTTATAGAAATAGATTTTCTCTTAATATGGAAAAATCTATTTCTATAAAGCATGAATGTTATATGAATAAGAAATATTTTCTATAAATATGCAATTAGTAAACAGCAGCAAATTCAAAAAGAATCTAACCATTTATTTCAAGTAGCACTTTTATTTTTCTTCCTCAAAAATCTTATCTTCAAAATTACAACTCCATTAGGCTACTGCTATAAGTGTCTCTTAAACATTCTATTTAAATTAATGAAACAATTCAATTACTTACTTTCCCTTATTGTCATTATTAAAAATGTTATTGTCAGCATTACACTCATTTGTAAAATTATACTTAAATACATCTAGTCTGAACTATAACTAAATTACTCCTCTATTTTCTTGATAAAAAAATAATTGAAAGCATAAGGAAAATCTTCTTTTTACAACACAAATACAACATCGATCGATGTAATATGCTTGTTTATAGAAGATTAGATCAAGGGTATACGGTTTGGACAGGACCCGGAGAACCAATTATGCACTGATGACTTCGCCGGTCATTGGGCCCATAATGCCAATCTTTCAGTAAAAGCGATCATGGGTGTAGCCGGATATAGCGAAATGGCGCATATGCTTGGTTTATATGATGTTGCAGAGAAATATGCAGGTATAGCCAAGAAAATGGCGGTGAAATGGGAAGAAATGGCAAATGAAGGTGATCATTACCGCCTTGCTTTCGACCGTGAGAATACCTGGAGTCAGAAATATAATATGATTTGGGACAAGATGTGGAATCTGAATTTGTTCCCCAATAATGTAATCGACAAGGAAGTAAGTTACTATTTGACGAAACAGAATCCTTATGGATTGCCATTGGACTCTCGCAAAGAGTATACAAAGTCTGACTGGATTATGTGGATTGCAGCTATGTCTCCAGACCAAGATACTTTCGAACAGTTCATAAATCCTCTCTATAAATATATCAATGAAACGACTTCACGGGTACCCATCAGCGACTGGCATCACACAGATAGTGGGAAATGGGTTGGTTTTAGAGCTCGCTCGTTAATAGGAGGTTATTGGATGCAGGTATTGATGAACAAAGTCATGAATAATCAGTAATTTAAATCTAATTTATTATGAATTTAAAAAGTAACAAGAAAAGTAAGTTTTGGTGTATACCATACGTCATGCTTACATTATTAGCCTTTTTTTTAGGAAGCTGTGATGATGGAAAAGAAGTATCTCCTATTACAGGTAGTGGAGGAACTCCATTCAATCCTGCTTTTCCTATTCGTATTGATAGTATTTACCCTAAAGCAGGCTCTGCAGGGCAAAGAGTACTTATTTATGGAGAGAATTTTGGAAATAATCCTTCCCAATTGGAAGTTTATATTGGTGGTCAGAAAAGCTCGGTTGTAAATGTAAAGTCTACATATATGTATTGTCTTATGCCATCAAAAGCCTATGAAGGTGATATACAGGTTACGATAAAAGATGGAGAAAAAACATATACTTCTGAAAAATCTGATGTGAGATTTGAATATCAACGATTAAAAGTAGTAAGTACTTTACTTGGTGAGGTTAATCCACAAATTTCCGATAAAAAGAAAAATTTTGAAATAAAAGACGGGCCTTTTGATAATTGTGGCGGTGTTGCTAATCCTTGTTTTATGAAATGGGATCCTGAGTACCCTGAGTTGTTATATTTTGCTGAGGATACATCTGTTGACCCTGAAGGTGTTACAGGTTCTGGTATACGCTGTATTGATTTCGGACGGCAACAATTATATACTATTCTTCCTAGGAGTGAGTATGGAGGGTATGAGCGTGGGCGTTCTATTGATTTTTTTAAAGATAAGGACGGAGTGTATCATATGGTTGTGGCTACATCACAAGCTAATGCAACTAATCCTGCGGTCTATATGTTTGATCGTGTTTCAGATACAACTAAACCATGTGGTTTTAAATGGTCAAATAGAAGAACAATTGTGAATTACAATGGTTGCGCATGTGCAGCAATCCATCCCCAAAACGGTGATTTATATTTTACTCATTTTCAGAAAGGTCACCTTTATAGAGTAAAAAAAGATATTCTTCAAGAATTTGTTGACGGAACCCGTACTACAGCTGTTTCATCTGGGACAGGGGCGGACTATATGTTTACCGTCCAAGATAAAGAATGGGAATTTAATATAATTATTCATCCAACAGGAAATTATGCTTACCTTATGGTTATTAACAAGCACTATATTCTTCGTTCTGATTATAATGGGGAGTCTTTTACTACTCCTTACGTGGTAGCAGGAAGCGCTAATCAAAATGGATATGTAGATGCTGTTGGGAATTTAGCTAAGTTCGATTCGGCATACCAAGGTGTATTTGTAAAGAATGATAATTATAAAGGTGAGATAGATGAATATGACTTTTATATTGCAGATAAACATAACCATGCTATCCGAATTTTAACTCCACTGGGACAAGTCTCAACATTTGCAGGTCGAGGAAGCGCTAGTTTAAATTCTAATCCTTGGGGGTATGTTAATGGGGATTTGAGAAAAGAAGCTCGTTTCGAACGTCCTAAAGCTATTGCATATGATGAAAAGACAGGAATAGTTTATGTAGGTGATGCTTATAATCACCGTATCCGTAAAATAGCTTTAGAAGAATTTAATGATTAACACACTAAAATATGAAAAAATTATTTGTCTTATGTACTATGTTGCTATGGGTGGCTATAAACGCCTTGGCACAGCAAAAGATTAGTGTCTCTGGTATTGTCACAGATGAGAATAAAGAACCGGTCATTGGTGCTAATGTTAGTGTAAAAGATGTCCCAGGGCTAGGAACAATCACAGATCTCAACGGACGATATGTAATTAAAGTGGAACCTTACAATCGCTTGGTATTTTCTTATATTGGTTATCAGTCACAAGAAGTTCTAATAAAAAATCAGTCAAAAGTAAATATAGTACTAAAAGAAGATGTTACCAATGCTATTGACGAAGTGGTTATTACTGGTACTGGAGCTCAGACAAAATTGACTCAGACAGGGGCTATTACAACAGTAAATGTAGATCATCTGAAAGCTAATCCGTCTTCTAGTATCGTAAATACATTAGCCGGTAATGTCGCTGGTGTTTTGGCAATGCAGACTTCCGGACAACCTGGTAAAAATGTATCTGAGTTTTGGATTCGTGGAATTTCGACTTTTGGTGCAAGTACTAGCGCGTATGTCTTGGTTGATGGCTTCGAACGCAGTATGGATGAAATCAATATAGAAGATATTGAATCCTTTTCAGTTTTAAAAGATGCTTCTGCCACTGCTATTTATGGATCAAAAGGCGCGAATGGGGTAGTATTGATTACAACTAAACACGGTAAAGCCGGTAAAATTAATATTACCGCAAAAGCAGAAACGACTTATAATATGCGTACGATCACTCCTGAATTTGAGAATGGGGTAAATTATGCAAATTTTTTAAATGAAGCACGTATTACTCGTAACTATGAACCCGTTTACCAGCCTGAAGAGTTGGATATTATCCGTCTTGGGTTAGATCCAGACCTCTATCCGAATGTGGACTGGATGGATTTACTATTAAAGGAGGGAGCGTGGCAACATCGGGTAAATCTGAATATGAATGGTGGTGGAAATACTGCACGCTATTTTGTATCTTTCAGTTATTTGGACGAACAGGGTATGTATAACACGGATAGCTCGTTAAAAGGAGATTATAACACGAACGCTGATTATCGCCGTTATAATTATCGCATGAACACAGATATTGATATTACAAAAAGTACACTTCTCAAGTTAGGAGTTTCCGGTTATTTATCCAAAAGAAATAGTCCGGGATTGGGAGATTCTGATGTATGGGGAGAACTTTTTGGATATACTCCAATAAGAACTCCGGTATTATATTCTAATGGCTATGTACCTGCCGTCGGTACGGGTAATAAGACTAACCCATGGGTAGCGGCTACCCAAACAGGTTTTAATGAGAATTGGAAAAATACTATTCAAACTAATGTAACATTGGAGCAGAAACTAGACTTCATTACTAAAAATCTGAAATTTGTAGGACGTTTTGGATATGACACATATAATGATAATACTATCAAACGTCATAAATGGCCGGAACAATGGCTTGCGGAACGAGCTCGCAATGAAGAGGGTGAATTAGTATTTAAAAAGATTTCCGGTGCAGGAAATATGGCACAGGAGAGTAGTTCAAGTGGAAATCGTCGTGAATTCTTAGATTTGACGTTAAATTGGAACAGAGCGTTTAAAGCACATCATCCTAGCGCGACATTGAAATATACCCAAGATGCTTTTGTTAAAACGGTTGCTTTGGGAGATGATTTAAAAGAGGGAGTGAGTAGACGAAATCAGGCTTTGGCAGGGCGCTTTGCTTATAATTATAACTATCGATATTTTGTTGACTTCAATTTTGGTTACAACGGTTCGGAAAATTTTGCGAAAGGACATCGTTTTGGCTTTTTTCCCGCATATTCTCTGGCATGGAATATTGCAGAAGAGAAAATAATAAAAAAGCATCTGAAATGGATGAATATGTTTAAGGTTCGTTATTCTTATGGTAAGGTCGGTAATGATAATGTAGGAACCCGTTTCCCATATCTTTATTCAATTGCCGATAACTATAAAGAAAATGATCAGACGAAATATTATGCAGGTTACAACTGGGCCACTTATGGAAGTAATAAATCTTATAATGGTTTACGCTATACAAAACTTGCTTCTAATGATATAACATGGGAAATAGCAACCAAAAGCGACCTTGGTATAGATATGGCTTTATTTAATGACAAATTCACAGCTACGATCGACTATTTTGATGAAAGTCGTAGTGGTATTTATATGGAGCGTGCATTCTTACCAGGAATGGTTGGTCTGGATGGCAATAAACCTTATGCTAATGTGGGTGAAGTAAATTCAAAAGGGTTTGATGGAAACTTTAGTTATAAACAAAAAATTAGTGATGTTAAGTTCACTGTACGTGGTAATATCACATATAGTAAGAATGAAATCATAGAACGCGATGAAGAGAACAATGTTTATGCTTATCAAATGAAAAAAGGGTATCGGGTTAATCAAAATAGAGGCTTGATAGCTTTAGGATTATTTAAGGACTATGATGACATTCGTAACAGTCCTACACAGAAATATGGTCCTGTAATGCCCGGTGATATTAAATATAAAGATGTAAATGGTGATGGTGTTGTCAATGATGGCGATATCGTAGCTATTGGTTCAACTAGTAAACCAAATCTAATTTATGGTTTAGGTCTTTCTGCTACCTGGAAGGGATTGGATGTAAGCTTACATTTCCAAGGTGCCGGTAAATCTCAGTTCTTTACTTATGGCAAATGTATATGGGCTTTTACAGAAGGACAATGGGGTAATATTCTTAAAGGAACGCTGGATAATCGTTGGGTGGATGCGGAGACTGCACAAAAGCTTGGCATCCCTGCTAATGAGAATCCGAATGCATCATACCCTCGTTTGAGTTATACGGATAATGGTAATGGTAATACAACGATCTATGAATATAAAAATAATTACCGTAATTCGACATATTGGTTGCGTAATGGTTCATATGTCCGTCTGAAAACGATTGATGTCGGTTATACTCTTCCGAAGAAGATCGTGAATAAGATACATTTTAATAATGTACGTATTTTCATGACAGGAACTAATTTACTGACATGGTCCAGTTTTAAACTTTGGGATCCTGAAATGGGGGCTTCACGTGGTGAGCAATATCCATTAGCTAAGTCTATAACACTCGGTTTAAGCGTTAACTTATAAAATTCAGAACAATAAAATGAAAAAATATATATTATTGATAATTATAATCGGTTTCGGGACTACATCATGTTCTGACTATTTGGATTCAGAATACATTTTTAAAGATCGTGAATCTTTGGAGAAGATATTTACAGATTATGATAAGACCGAACAGTGGTTGGCACGTGCATATTCATTCCTTACCGGGCAATGCTGCGATGTAGGCAGTAAACGCAATACTCCGTTTGTGTTTGACGACTGTATGTACTATGGTGATGATGATGTTACCATAGACGCATCCAAAGGTGGAAACATGTCATATAATAAGTTTCATGAAGGAGGGTATGATGAAGGTGCTTTCCAGGATACTTGGGATCGCTGTTATAATGGTATTCGTCAGGCTACGATTTTCATGCAGAATGTGGATATGAACGATAAATATAAACCTGAAGAGATTGTTGATCTTAAAGCGCAAGCGCGTTTTGTTAGAGCTTATTTTTATTGGATTCTTCTTCGTAAATATGGGCCGATACCTCTAGTTCCGGAAAATGGTTTTAACTACAATGACTCTTATGATGATGTCGCTACACCACGCAGTTCTTATGATGTTTGTGCCAATTATATTGCAAGTGAAATGGTAATAGCAGCTAAAGATTTGCCATTGACGAGAGAGCAACTTAGTATAAACCGTCCGACGCGGGGAGCGGCTTTGGCTACCCGTGCATTAGCTCTATTGTATGCTGCCAGTCCGTTAACGAATGGTAATAATGATGAATATGCACAACAATTGCTGGATGATAAAGGTAATCGTTTGCTTTCTCCTGAATATGATGAAAGTAAATGGGCAAAAGCAGCTGCTGCCTGCAAAGATGTAATGGAATTGAATGTATATAAGCTTTATACCACAGGTATCAATACCGTGAATACAGGTGCTTTTCCGGCAACTATAGCGCCTCCACATCACGATGTATATTCAAATGAAGATTTTCCGAATGGATGGGCGAATATTGATCCATACGAATCATATCGTGCATTGTTTAATGGAACTGTGTCATCAGTAGATAATCCTGAACTGATTTTTACTAGAGGGCAGAACATCGGTGGTGAACGCATTAAGGATATGGTAATTCACCAACTGCCTTCCGTTGCTAAAGGATGGAATACCCATGGAATGACTCAAAAACAAGTAGATGCTTATTATATGAATACTGGAGACGATTGTCCTGGAATGAATTCTCAGTACGCAGGATACCAAGCATATAAGGATCGTGTAGACAATCGCCCGCGACCAGTCGGCTATACTTCAAACGCACAGGACTATAAACCGCTTTCTGCAAATGTTTCTTTGCAATATGCAAATCGGGAACCACGTTTTTATGCTTCTGTTGCTTTTAACGGTGCCAGATGGTATTTAGGAAATGAATCTCAGCAAGCAAATCAGAATAAACAAGTATTCTACTATCGAGGTGGAGGTAATGGTTATTCCAATAATATGTTTTGGCTGCGTACAGGTATTGGAGTGATGAAATACGTGAACCCAAGCGATACTTATGAAAATAGCGACGGAGCCAAAATTATTGATAAAGATGAACCAGCTATTCGTTATGCCGATATTCTGTTGATGTATGCAGAGGCATTAAACGAATTGACTACATCTTATGAGGTTTCCTCATGGGACGGAATTAAAGCTTATACCATTAACCGTGATCCGGAAGAAATGAGAAAAGGAATAAAACCTGTGCGTATGCGTGCCGGTGTACCGGATTATGATACTCCTATATATGATAACCCTGCAAAATTCCGTATTAAACTGAAACGTGAACGACAGATTGAGCTCTTTGCTGAAGGGAAACGTTACTATGATCTTCGTCGTTGGAAAGATGCAGAATTGGAAGAGTCAGTGCCTGTTTATGGTTGTTATACTTTTATGACTGAAAGTCAGAAAGATCTTTTCCATACACCGGTACCCATATCTAATCTTTCAGCAACTTTTTCATCCAAAATGTATTTCTGGCCTATAAAACATGATGAATTGAAACGCAACAAACGTTTAACTCAGAATCCTGGTTGGACTTATAATGATTAATTAAAAAAGAAAAGATATGAAAAAGATATATACTTATTTGATGATGCTAACTGTTAGCGCATTAATTATCTCCTGTAATGAAGAGTGGAGTGGTGAACAATATGAACATTATATTTCTTTTAAAGCTCCAATAAACAGTGATGGGGTATCACGAATTAACGTACGCTATAAGGCGAACGAAGCAACTACTTATCAGGTGCCTTTGATAGTTAGCGGTACGACTTTAAATGATAAAAACTATACAGTACGTATTGGTTTGGACCCAGATACTTTAGTGGTTCTTAATAAAGAACGTTATAGTACGCGTATAGATCTTTATTATCAGGTATTACCAGCTACTTTCTATTCATTGCCGGAGACCGTTGAAATAAAAGCAGGGGAGAATACAGCACTTTTACCTATAGATTTTAAGTTGAATAATATTGATTTGTCAGAGAAATGGGTGCTGCCTTTAACTGTTGAAGAATCTTCAGATGGTAGCTATACCCCTAATTATCGTAAGCATTATCGCAAAGCATTACTCCGTGTTATGCCTTTTAATGATTATTCGGGCAATTATAGTGCAGTAAATTATAAGTGTTATATCAAAGGAGCGGAAAGTGAGGCCCCATTTGTCAAAAACTATGTAATGACTTATGTGGTGGACGATCAAAGCCTTTTTTTCTATGCTGGCATTATTGATGAAACCCGTGTCGATAGGAAAGGATATAGGATTCTTGCTAAATTTATAAATAATGATAATGGAGAAATCGGCAATGTGGAATTATCTCCTGCAGATTCTGACAATAAAATGAAATTTCAAATAGGTAAAGATGACTATGGGAAAGAGGTAACCCCTACCTATAGTGTAACTGAAACAATGGATCCTATTCGTCCTTATTTGAAACGTAAGACTATAATCATTAGAAATATTAATTACACTTATGTTGACTATACTACAATTCCGGGGGTAGAAACCGAATATCATGTAATAGGTTCTTTGGCTTTAGAGCGTCAGATCAATACTCAAATACCAGATGAAGATCAAGCTATTGACTGGGAGGCTGGGAATTAAATAGTTTTGTCTATTGATTAATATTGGATAAATTATCAAATATAAGAGATAGAGAAGAACATATGACCGGAGTTCTTCTCTATCTTTATTCTTTTGTGAAAGAAAATCGATTATTTATTAGATATTGCTTTTTATTGGTCAGAATTTTGCCTTTTTTCTATGATATCTTCCTTATTTTTGTTTGGAAGCAATGAGAATGGTGTTAATTAAATCGGAATAATTATGAATATAAAAAAACATTTACCTTGGTTGGGGGCTTTACTCCCTATTATTAATGCACAAGCGGATACGAATCCCAATGTAGTTATCATTTATATCGACGACATGGGTATAGGTGATATTGGCTGTTATGGAGGAAAATTTGTAGCGACGCCCAATATTGATAAACTGGCACAGGACGGATTATTGTTTAATCAATATTATTCTTCCGCACCGGTTAGTTCACCCTCCCGTTGTGGATTAACAACAGGACTTTTCCCTATTGAAGTAGGAATTAATACTTTCCTTAACGACAAGGCAAGTAATAAGAGGTGCGAGCAGCGTAATTATCTGGACGACAAACTTCCTTCTATGGCACGTGCTTTTCAGAATGCAGGATATGCTACCGGACACATTGGTAAATGGCACATGGGAGGTGGACGTGATGTGCACAATGCCCCTTCTATCAAGAACTATGGGTTTGATGAATATCTTTCTACTTATGAAAGCCCCGATCCGGACCCTGCGATAACAGCTTCTAAGTGGATATGGTGTGATAATGACAGTATAAAACGTTGGAAACGCACAGAATATTTTGTAGATAAGAGTATTGACTTTATTAAACGTCATAAAGATAGTCCATTCTTTCTCAATCTTTGGCCGGATGATATGCATACACCATGGGTACCGGAGTTTAAGCAAAAAGAAAGAAAAAGCTGGGAGACAAAAGAGGCGTTTTCGCCTGTGCTTGGAGAGATGGACAAACAAATCGGTCGTTTTATTAAGGCACTGGATGATATGGGATTATCCGAAAATACGATTATCATCTTTACCAGTGATAATGGACCTGCACCCAGTTTCAAGGCTGTTCGCTCCGCTTATTTGAGAGGTACCAAGAATAGCCTTTACGAAGGAGGTATCCGTATGCCGTTTATTGTCAAATATCCTAAGAAGATTAAACCCGGTCGGGTGAATAATTCTTCAGTGCTATGTGCGGTGGATTTATATCCTACTTTATGTTCCGTGGCCGGGATTAAAACTGAGAAGAACTATAAAGGTGATGGACAGAATTATGCAAAAGTTTTGCTCGGGAAGTCGGAGGCAAAACGAAAAACGGATTTAATGTGGGACTTTGGTCGAAATAAGCATTTTGGTTTTCCCGGCAATCCTTACGATAGAAGTCCGCATCTGGCAATCCGTAGCGGCAAGTGGAAGCTGTTGGTGAACGGAGACGGAAGCGATGCACAACTATATGATATGGAGCTGGATAAATTCGAGAAGAATAACATAGCTGGCGAACATCCGGAATTAGTTGCAAAACTAAGCAAGAAAGTATGCGAATGGTACGCCCAAAACAAAGATAAAGGATTGCAAACAGACCTCTAATTAAAAAAAACATGAATTCAAAAGCTTTTCTTTTGCCGGCAGCACTGATGATAGCCGGCAATTCCGTTGCAAACTCAAAAGGGAAAAAAACTGATAAAAGACCCAATATACTGGTGATTCTTGCAGATGACCTTGGCTATTCTGATTTAGGATGTTATGGCAGTGAAATCCATACACCTAACCTTGATAAACTGGCACAACAAGGAGTACGCTTCAACCATTTTTATAATGCGAGTCGTAGTTGTCCCACCCGTGCTTCTTTGCTGACCGGACTGTATCAGCATCAGGCAGGAATCGGACGAATGACTTTTGATGACAACCTGCCCGGGTATCGTGGCACACTTTCACGTAATGCGGTTACGATAGCCGAAGTGCTGAAAGAATCTGGTTACACTACCAGTATGATCGGAAAATGGCATGTTGCTGAAACTCCATTGCGTAAAGATCAGCGTGAATGGCTGGCACATCATGTTTACCATGACACCTATTCGGATTTATGTCACTATCCGGTAAACCGTGGCTTCGATTCTCATTACGGAACTATTTATGGAGTAGTAGATTACTTTGACCCGTTCAGCCTAGTTGAAGGAGAAGTACCTGTAAAAGAAGTACCGGAAGGATACTATATCACTCAAGCACTTTCGGATCGTGCCGCAGAAGAAGTAACGGAATATGCCAAGGATGATAAGCCGTTCTTCATGTATTTGGCTTATACCGCTCCACACTGGCCGCTCCACGCCTTGCCGGAGGATATTGAAAAGTATAAGGATACGTACAAAGTCGGTTGGGAAGCTATACGCAATGCCCGTTACGAGCGTCAGAAGCAACTGGGAATATTTCCGGGAATGGACGATTTTTTGTCCGAACGTCAGTTTAAAGACAGATGGGAGGACAATGCTCATGCGGAATGGGATGCCCGTGCGATGGCTGTGCACGCTGCAATGATCGATCGTATGGATCAGGGAATCGGACAGGTTATTGACGCATTGGAGAAGACCGGCCAGTTGGATAATACACTGATTCTTTTCCTCTCAGACAATGGTTGCAGTAATGAGAACTGTCAGAATTACTCTCCGGGAGAGAATGACCGTCCGGACATGACCCGTAAGGGAGAAAAGATGGTATATCCCCATAATAAAGAGGTATTACCCGGACCGCAAACGACCTATGCTTCATTGGGTGCCCGTTGGGCGAATGTGGCAAACACACCTTTCCGCTTTTGGAAAGCCAAATCCTATGAAGGAGGAATCTGCACACCGATGATTGCGCACTGGCCGAAAGGAATTAAAAAGAATGTAGGCGGTATGACACCGGAGATAGGTCATGTGATGGACATCATGGCTACTTGTATAGACATGGCTGGAGCAACTTATCCTGCTAAATACAAAGGAAACGATATCATTCCTATGGCAGGCAAGAGTTTGCTTCCTATTTTCAAAACCGGTCATCGTGAAGGACATGATTATCTGGGCTTCGAGCATTTCAATGAGCGTGCATTCCTTGCCAAAGACGGTTGGAAACTCGTGCGTCCGGGCGAGAATGCCAAATGGGAACTCTACAACTTGAATGAAGACCGGAGCGAACAACATAATCTAGCTGATAAATATCCGGAGAAGAAGAACGAAATGGTGAAAGCGTACGAGGAATGGGCGAAACGCTGCATGGTAGAACCCTATCCGGGACAAAAAAAGAAATAAGAGCATTATGGTAAGAACCAACTTCTTAATGACTGCCCCTTTATTGATGGCATCATTTTGTTCCGCACAGGAGAAACCGAATGTCGTACTGATTCTGGTAGATGATATGGGTTATTCCGATATCGGTTGTTATGGTGGCGAAATACTTACTCCCAATATTGATGCGTTGGCGTCTAAAGGTGTACGTTTTACTCAGTTTTATAATACTTCCCGTTCTTGTCCGGCACGTGCAAGTCTGATGACAGGCTTGTACCAGCACCAGGCAGGTATTGGGCAGATGTCCGAAGACCCTTTTGCGAATCCTGACCAGAAGAGTCCTAATGATTGGGGAGTACAAGGGTATAAAGGCTATCTGAACAGGAACTGTGTCACAATAGCCGAAGTGCTGAAAGAAGACGGTTACCATACTTATATGGCAGGTAAATGGCATCTGGGAATGCATGGAGAAGAAAAATGGCCTTTACAGCGGGGCTTTGAACGTTTCTATGGTATTCTTTCGGGGCCATGCAGCTATCTTCGTCCATCGGGAGGACGTGGGCTGACGCTGGATAACACCAAACTTCCGGCTCCGGATGCGCCTTATTATACGACGGATGCTTTTGCTGATTATGCTATCCAGTTTGTGGATGAACAAAAGGATGACCGCCCTTTCTTTCTCTATTTGGCTTTCAATGCTCCTCATTGGCCGCTACATGCGAAAGAGAAAGATATACAGAAATTTACAAAGATATATCGTAAGAAAGGTTGGGATGAAATTCGGGAAGCACGGCGTAAACGGATGGCAAAGATGGGGATTATTGATTCAAATACAGACTTTGCCGAATGGGAAAACCGGAAATGGGACGAACTGACAGAACAGGAAAAGGACCAAGTCGCTTATCGGATGGCTGTATATGCAGCTCAGGTGCATTGTGTAGATTACAATATCGGCAAACTGATTGATTGCTTAAAGAAGAATCATAAAATGGACAATACTCTTATTTTGTTCATGTCCGACAATGGTGCTTGTGCTGAACCTTATGAAGAGCTGGGAGGAGGAAAGGTGGAGGAAGTGAATAATCCGGCTTCGAGTTTTGCGCCGACTTATGGCAGGGCGTGGGCGCAGGTTTCTAATACTCCTTTCCGAAAATATAAATGCCGTGCTTATGAAGGTGGCATTTCTACTCCTCTTATTCTGTCGTGGAAAGGAGCATTAGGGAATAAGAAAGGTAAGTGGTGTCGTGTTCCCGGATATTTGCCGGACATCATGCCGACTATTTTAGAAGCAACCGGAGCTAAATATCCGGAGACTTATCATGGAGGAAATAAAATTTGTCCGTTGGTCGGCAGCAGTCTTTTTCCTGCTGTCCATAAGAAAACCGACTCCTTGCATGAATATATGTATTGGGAGCATCAGAACAACAGAGCGATCCGCTGGAGAGATTGGAAGGCTATCCGTGATGAAAAAGGCAAGGAATGGGAACTGTATGATGTCGTAAAAGATCGGACAGAACGCTTTAATGTGGCAGAACAGCATCCGGAAGTATTGACAAGATTGGTTACGGAATGGGAGCGTTGGGCGCATGCAAACTTTGTTTTACCGAAACATCCGAAAAAATAAAAGAAGGACAGATAATGAATAAACTGATCTTGGGGGCGTCTATGGTAGTAAGTGCAACTACATTGTCGTTTGCACAGCAGGTAGAACGCCCTAATATCGTTATTGTACTTGCTGACGATTTGGGATGGGGAGATGTCGGATTTCATGGCAGCGAGATAAAAACTCCTTGTCTGAACGCTTTGGCAGCAGAAGGAGTTGTACTGGATCGGTTCTATACAGCTCCTATCAGTACGCCCACTCGTGCCGGACTTATGACAGGGCGTTATCCCAATAGATTTGGCATACGTACAACCGTTATTCCGCCTTGGCGTGAAGACGGATTGGATGAAAATGAAGAAACTCTGGCCGATATGTTGGCACGTAACGGATATAGTAACAGAGCCATTATCGGCAAATGGCATTTGGGACATACCCGGAAGGTACATTACCCGATAAATAGAGGCTTTTCCCACTTTTACGGGCATCTGAATGGTGCAATTGATTATTTCGATCATATGCGTGAAGGAGAATTGGATTGGCACAATGACTGGGAGACTTGTTATGATAAAGGATATTCTACTGAATTGATTACCCAAGAAGCTGTCAGATGCATCAATACTTATGAGAAAGAAGGTCCGTTCTTGTTGTATGTAGCTTATAATGCCCCTCATACACCGTTGCAAGCGCAGGAAAAAGATATAGAACTTTATTGTGATGACTTTGGTAGTCTGACACCGAAAGAGCAGAAGAGAGTAACGTATCAGGCAATGGTGTCCTGTATGGATAGAGGAATTGGTACGATTGTGGATGCTTTGAAGAAAAAAGGGATAATGGATAATACATTTTTGATCTTTTTTAGTGATAATGGTCCCGCCGGTGTACCGGGATCGTCATCCGGCAAACTACGGGGCAGGAAGTTTGACGAATGGGACGGAGGTGTGCGTGTGCCGGCTGTCTTTTATTGGAAAAGGGCGGAAAGTAACTATAAGAATCTGAGTTCTCAAGTGACTGGATTTGTAGATATCGTTCCGACATTGAAAGAGTTAGTAGGAGATAAGAATCGTCCGGAACGTGCGTATGACGGAATCAGTATACTTCCGTTGTTAATAGGTAGTACCAGTTGTATTGACCGTAATTTCTATTTGGGATGTGGAGCTGTTGTGAACAAAGACTATAAATTGATCAGAAAAGGGCGTAAGCCGGGATTGAATTTGCCACAAGACTTTCTGGTAGACTATCAAACAGACCCTTACGAGAAAAAGAATGCTTCTAATGGAAATGAACAGATTGTGAGATCTTTGTATCAGGTTGCTCTGAAATATGATACCATTACTCCTTGTTTACCCGAGATTCCTTATGGTAAAGGACGTGAGGGGTTTAAAGCACCTGTGGAGTGGAAAGTAACATGCTGAATGAATCGGGCCGAGGCATTCCGAAATGCAGGGTATGTGTTATTAATTCGAGAGACTACTCAATTATAAGACAGCCTCTTTATTATATTTACATATCTTTCAATCCCAGAACTTGTGTCTCAATATCATATTTAGACATTTCTTTTTGTTTTAAATGTTCCACTTTCTCCATGAAAACAGTATGGCTATAGTTGTTCTCAGGAACTCGTTTAACTTCAGCAATAAGAGCTTTCTTACCACTGGATTTAAGAGCAACAATATCTATTTCATAAGAATTTATTCGTTGTTTGCCAATAGAACTTTTTGTTTCCCACCAAGAGCCTATTTCCTTGAAACCTCCGGTTTCTGCCAGTTTCTGTTTGAAGTATTTCTCTAACACCCTACCTGAATAGGTCGGATAATCAGCTTTTGCTAATTGTCTCAAATCATCAAAATTCTGTAATTCAATATAAGAGCGATTCTGCTCAATATATTTAAACCAGAAATTCAAGAAATTATCACCAATAACATATCGTACATTTTTCTTAGTTCCGGGTTTTGCAAAAATAGGACGTTCCCGGGTTATTAAATTGTATACATTCTCCAGTTTGCTTAAATAACCTCCGATAGCTGTACCGCCCAATGCCGATTCTATCTCGCCTTGCGTATAGTGCCCGTTGGCGATTTCTGACAAAATGGAAAAATAGGTACCATAGTTTTTCCCAAACTCAGTTATCAATAAATTACGTCCTTCATCTATAAACAAGGAGTTTTCCGAAAAGACAAAGTCATACATCTTATTTATAGTAAGCGCTTGGTTATCACAAAACAACTCTACATATTTAGGGATTCCTCCTGTCAACGTGTATAAAGCTAATAAGTCATCATTGCTATATCCGGAAGCAAGATCCTCCATTATTTGTTTCAGGACACCGATCTTAAAAGCACGCAGACATAAAATATTGTCAGCACGCCCAAATAGGGGTTCATTATGATCAGTGAATATTTTCTGCATTAAGGAGTACACAGAACCACTGATGACCAAATTTATTTTAGTTTCTTGTTTATACTCATCCCAAAGATTCTGCATATCACTAAAGACGTCAGGTCGGATATTATAAAACTCTTGAAATTCATCTATGACAATATTAAAAGCACGTGTTTTACCAACTTCAAAAAGATATTGCATCAAATTGGTAAAAGTAGGTATTCCTTCAGGAACGAATATGGATAGAGTTTCACGTACTATCTTTACAAAATCAGTAACTAATATGCTTTCAGCTTTTCTTCCAATGAATAAATAAACTGTAGGCGTTCCTTTCAAAGCCTCCTTTATGAGACTGGTTTTACCAATGCGTCTACGTCCTGTGACCACAATCATTCTGGAATTTTGAGTAAATGCAAGCTCTTGCACACGCTTCAATTCCGCAACTTCTTTTTCTCTATTATAGAATTTCATAATGATGATTTGTTTTCTCAACGGCCATTGACTCAACCGCTGTTGCGAAAATACAAAATAAATTGAGAACAATCAATTTTAGCATGCAAATTATGAATGTTTCATCCTATATTATAATTCTTTAAGTAATGCAGATTAAGTTTCTAATTCCGTTATAACATATCTTTCTATATGTCCAAACATTTTTATAACATGGGGGTATATGAATCGGATTAGAGGAGATAATGCAAATTTGTTGACATAGTACTATTGATAAATAGCATAAAGATTGAGTTAGAACAACACAAATACAATACGTTACCGAATTAAACCTTTGATAATATGCCGTTTACAACCTTGCTATACGGTTTGGACAGGACCCGGAGAACCAATTATGCACTGATGACTTCGCCGGTCATTGGGCCCATAATGCCAATCTTTCAGTAAAAGCGATCATGGGTGTAGCCGGATATAGCGAAATGGCGCATATGCTTGGTTTATATGATGTTGCAGAGAAATATGCAGGTATAGCCAAGAAAATGGCGGTGAAATGGGAAGAAATGGCAAATGAAGGTGATCATTACCGCCTTGCTTTCGACCGTGAGAATACCTGGAGTCAGAAATATAATATGATTTGGGACAAAATGTGGAATTTGAATTTATTCCCAAATAATGTAATCGACAAAGAAATTAACTATTATTTGACGAAACAGAATCCTTACGGATTGCCATTGGACTCCCGCAAAGAGTATACAAAGTCTGACTGGATTATGTGGACAGCTGCTATGTCTTCAGATTTAGAAACTTTCAAGAAATTCATAGATCCACTCTATAAATATATCAATGAAACTACTTCGCGGGTACCTATCAGTGATTGGCATCACACAGACAGTGGTGAATGGGTTGGGTTTAAAGCGCGTTCGGTTATTGGAGGATACTGGATGCAAGTGTTAATGGACAAAACTCGATGAAATGTTTAATTAACTATACATTTATTATTAACTAGAATGAAAAACATGAAATGTAAAATGAAAAAAGTATTGAAGGAATGGCGGTGGATATTGCTGGCATTATTCACGATTTGCATTTGTAGTTGTAAGGACGATGACAATGTAGAGACTGGAGCCTTTGATCCATCAAAACCTGTAGCAATTTCTGATTTTACTCCGAAAGAAGGAGGAGCCTATCAGAAACTATTGATTTATGGTGAAAATTTCGGAACAGATGTTTCGAAGGTAAAAGTGAAGATTGGTGGCAAAGATGCTATTGTTATTAATGTAAAAAGTACTTATGTTTACTGTTTTGTTCCTTCAGGAGCTTTTAGTGGTGAAATTGAAATCACTGTAGGAGAAGGAGAGAATGCAGTAACAACGACTGCGAGTACTACTTTTAGCTATGAGAAAAAGATGGTAGTAGGTACGCTTTGTGGCTATCGCAATAATCGTGATGATCAAGGTTGGAGAGACGGACCATTTGATGGACCGGAAGGTGTCAAATGCTGTGGCTTTAGCGATAACGGACGATTAGCTTTTGATCCGTTGAATAAGGATCATTTGTATATTTGTTACGATGGACATAAAGCTATACAGTTGATCGATTTAAAAAATCGTATGCTTTCTTCTCCTTTGAATATCAATACTATACCTACTAATCGTATACGAAGCATTGCTTTCAATAAGAAGATAGAAGGATATGCTGATGAGGCGGAATATATGATTGTAGCTATTGATTATGATGGTAAGGGAGATGAAAGTCCTAGTGTATATATTATTAAACGTAATGCGGATGGTACATTCGATGATAGATCTGATATACAATTGATAGCTGCTTACAAACAATGTAATGGAGCTACTATTCATCCAATCAACGGAGAATTGTATTTTAATAGTTATGAAAAGGGACAAGTATTTCGTTTAGACTTGGTTGATTACTTTAAAACTATTAAGAATGGTGGAAGTTGGGATCCTATAGTAAAGAACAATCCTAATACTTTTAAGCAGTTATTCACTATTGCTGACCCAAGTTGGGAATTTCAGATTTTCATTCATCCTACTGGAAAGTATGCTTATTTTGGTGTGATTAACAATCATTATTTCATGCGTTCCGACTATGACGAGATAAAAAAGGAATTTATTACCCCGTATAATTTTGTCGGGGGATATAAACAGTCAGGTTATAGGGATGATGTAGGAACTGAGGCACGTATGAATAATCCTTGTCAAGGAGTATTTGTGAAAAAACCGGATTATACTGGTGAAGAAGAGTATGATTTCTATTTTGTAGATCGATTAAACTTCTGTGTACGTAAAGTAACTCCAGAAGGTATCGTATCGACCTATGCGGGACGAGGAGCGTCAACTTCCTTAGCTGACGGAAACCAATGGGGAACTGATGATGGTGACCTACGAGAAGTGGCTCGTTTCCGTGATGTAAGTGGACTTGTTTATGATGATGCGAAAGAGATGTTTTATGTACATGATCAGGTGGGACATACTATTCGCACTATTTCAATGGAGCAAGAAGAGAATGTAGCCGGTGACGAGAATATACCGGAAGATGAATCAACAGTGGAATCTAACGAATAAACACATTTATCAGATTATGAAAAAATATTTAGCCATTTTTTTGTTGATGCTGGTTGTCCCATTGACGATTTCTGCACAACAAACAATTACCGTGACTGGTACGGTTACCGACACACAAGATGAGCCGATGATTGGTGTTAATATCACTGTAAAGGATGTAGCAGGTTTGGGAACCATTACGGATATCAATGGTAATTTTTCTATAAAGATGGAACCTTATCATCGACTAGTCTTCTCATACATCGGATATGATGATGTGGAAGTACTTGTAAAAGAACAGCATACTGTTAATGTAAAGATGAAAGAATCAGAGGCTAGTGTACTGGATGAGGTTGTGGTAACTGGTATGGGGGCACAGAAAAAACTGACAGTGACGGGAGCTGTAACCAATGTGAATGTGGGAGATTTAAAACGTTTCCCTACTTCCAATATGTCTAACGCTTTGGCCGGTAATGTTCCGGGTATTATTGCCCGACAAACTTCCGGACAACCGGGAAAAAGTACTTCTGAGTTTTGGATACGTGGTATTTCTACTTTTGGAGCTAGTTCAAGTGCTTATATTCTGGTGGATGGCTTTGAACGTAGCAGTTTGGATGAACTTAACATTGAAGACATCGAATCATTCACAGTATTGAAAGATGCGTCAGCTACTGCTATTTATGGTTCTAAAGGTGCAAATGGTGTAGTATTGATTACAACAAAACGTGGTAAAGCTGGAAAAATCAATATTGATGCCAAGGTAGAAACTTCTTATAATACGCGTACTATCACTCCGGAATTTGTAGACGGTCTTTCGTATGCCAGTCTGATGAACGAAGCATTAGTGACTCGCAATTTAGGAATGGCCTATCAACCGGAAGAATTAGAGTTATTTCGTACACAAATGGATCCGGATTTCTATCCGAATGTGGACTGGATGGATTTGATCCTAAAAAACGGAGCATGGAGTTATCGCGCTAACTTGAACATGAATGGTGGTGGTAACACTGCTCGTTATTTTGTTTCTGCAAGTTATACGGAAGATCAAGGTATGTATAACACAGACCAAACGTTACGTGATGATTACGATACAAATGCCAACTATAAAAAGTGGAATTATCGTATGAATGTTGATATAGATATCACCAAATCGACTTTATTGAAACTAGGTATAGCAGGTTCATTAGCCAAACGTAATAGTCCAGGACTGGCTGATAACGAGATGTTATGGGGCATGCTTTTCGGATACAATCCTATTGCAACGCCTGTATACTATTCCAATGGATATGCGCCTATTTCCCACCGGGATAACGTAAACAAACTTAATCCCTGGGTTGCATCTACGCAAACTGGATACAATGAAGATTGGCAGAATAATGTACAAACTAATGTTACATTAGAACAAAATTTTGATTTCATTACCAAGGGATTGAAGTTTGTAGGACGTTTTGGCTATGATACAGACAACAGTAACTGGATTAATCGTCATCGTCAACCAGATTTGTATAAAGCGAACGGACGTAGACAAGAAACGGGAGAGATTATTTATGAGAAAATGTTCTCCGCATATGACATGACACAATCAAGTGGTAGCTCTGGCAAACGTCGTGAATTCCTTGATTTACTGTTAAGCTGGGAACGTGCTTTCGGAAATCATCATGGAGGAGTTACTTTCCGTTACACACAAGATAGTGAGAAGCGGACAGTAGACATTGGTACGGATATTAAGAATGGAGTATCAAAACGTAATCAAGGGTTAGCAGGACGATTTACTTATAACTGGAACTATCGTTACTTTGTTGATTTTAATTTTGGTTATACCGGATCGGAAAATTTTGCACCAGGAAATCAATTCGGTTTCTTCCCGGCTTTTTCTCTTGCATGGAACGTTGCCGAAGAGTCATTTGTTAAGAATAACTTGAAGTGGATGAATATGTTTAAAATACGTTATTCTCATGGTAAGGTAGGTAATGATAATATTGGGGATAACAACCGTTTCCCATACTTATATACTATAGCCACTACAGGATATAACAGCGAAGGCAAGCCTAATTATGTATATAACTGGGGATTTGGTGATTATGGAAAATCATTCATAGGAACTCATTACACACAGATGGCTTCTAATGGCATTACTTGGGAAGTTGCGACTAAGGATGACCTGGGGATTGATCTTTCTTTGTTTAATGACAAATTTACAGCGACAGTTGACTATTTCCACGAAAAACGTACAGGTATTTTTTTAACACGTGAGTTCTTGCCTGACATTACAGGTCTTGAGAGCAAACCTAAAGCGAATGTAGGTGAAGTGAAATCTCAAGGTTTTGATGGCAATTTTGCTCTTAAGCAGAAACTGGGTGAGGTGGATATGACTATTCGTGGGAATATAACTTATAGTAAGAATGAAGTGCTCGAAAAGGATGAAGAGAATCAAGTCTATTCTTATTTATATCAAAAAGGGTATCGTGTAGATCAAGTTAAAGGATTGATAGCTGAAGGATTGTTTGCTGATTACGATGATATTCGTACCAGCCCGAAACAAGAGTTTGGTACAGTGCAGCCTGGAGATATCAAATATAAAGATGTAAATGGTGATGGTGTTGTAAACGATAATGATAAAGTTGCTATTGGCGCTACTACCACTCCAAACTTAGTATATGGTATAGGGGCATCTTTCGCATGGAAAGGAATTGATGTAAATGTTCACTTCCAAGGTGCCGGTAAATCCACTTTCCCTATTTATGGTAAGTGTGTATATGCATTCAGCGAAAGTGACTGGGGAAATATCTTTAAAGATATGATAAGTGATCGTTGGGTAGATTCAGAGACTGCTGCCAAACTGGGATTGCATGCTAATGAGAACCCCAATGCAACATATCCGCGTTTAACTTATGGGGAAAATAAAAACAACCAACAAACCTCTACTTATTGGATGCGTGATGGTCGATATATTCGTTTGAAGAATCTGGATATCGGTTATACTTTGCCAAAAAGCATAGTCAATAAACTGCACTTCAATAATATTCGTATCTATATTGCAGGATCAAACCTGATTACATGGTCTAAGTTCAAAACATGGGACCCGGAAACTGGCAATCCGCGGGGTGAAGCCTATCCGCTAACAAAATCAGTTACTATGGGTTTATCTGTTAACTTATAAAAATACTAAGAGATTATGATAAAGAAGATTTATATATTATTATTAACCGTATTAGGGATGGGAGTAATTTCTTCTTGCTCTGATTACCTGAATTCGGAGAAATATTTTAAGGATCGTCTGACACTGGAGAAAACTTTCGAAAGTAAGGATCATGTGGAAGAATGGTTAGCTTATGCTTTTTCATTTATAAAAAATGAAAACTATGAGGTGACGACTAAAGGACCAAGTGAGAATTCGTTTTGTTTTTCAGACGATATGTATTATGGTGACCGCGATAAGACAATCGATGCAACAAAGAATGAATTGTCATATAATATGTTCAAGTTAGGAGAATATGATGAGAATACTTATAATGTTGGGGCATGGGGGGCATGTTATAAAGGAATTTTCCAAGCATCAGTATTTATCCATAATGTTGACCGGTGTCAAGAGATGGCTGATTGGGAAATACTAGATTATAAGGGGCAGGCTCGTTTTGTTCGTGCTTACTATTACTGGTTGCTCTTACGTCGTTATGGTCCAGTGCCTATTATGCCGGACGAAGGAGTGGATTATACTCAAAGTTATGATCAAATAGCTACTCCACGTAGCTCATACGAAGAAGTGGCACAATATATCAGTGACGAAATGGTACAGGCTACTAAAGAGTTACAATATGATCGTCGTACTGATAATTATGCTATAGGCCGACCTACTCGTGGAGCTGCATTGGCAGTTCGTGCTTATGCACTGATTTTTGCAGCTAGTCCGTTTGCTAATGGAAATAATGATGAATATGCGCAGCAATTGGTAGATGATGAAGGGCGTCGTTTGCTTTCTTCCGAATATAGTGAAGAAAAATGGGCAAAAGCTGCTGCCGCTTGCCGTGATGTCATCGATTTAGATGTTTATGAGTTGAATATTGTAAATAAATCCACATCTGATAATGGACCTTCTGAACGTCCGACTGTTACTCCACCGGCTGATGGCGAGTTTTCCAATCAACCCTGGCCAAAAGGATGGACAAATATTGACCCGCTCAGATCATATCGTACTATCTTTGATGGTACTATATTACCTGCAAACAATAAAGAACTGATATTTACACGCGGGGCAACAAATATAGATATGTTGGTACTTCATCAGATGCCCAAGGATGATGGCGGCTGGAACTGTCATGGTATGACACAGAAAATGCTGGATGCATATTATATGAATAATGGTAGTAATGAGCCGGGTATGAACTCTATGTATCAAGGAGTAGCTAATTATCAAGGTATTGTAGATACTCGTGAACGTAGAACCGGATTTACTGATTTGCAAGACTTGAAGGATAATAAATATCCGGAATTAGGTTGGAAATATGATCCGAAGAAAGGAGATAACGATCAGGCCAAAACTGGGATGAATGTTTCTTTGCAATATGTAGAACGCGAACCACGATTCTATGCTTCTGTTGCTTATAATGGCTGTACCTGGTATTATTTGAGCCAGACTGAAAGCAAACCTGCCGATGTAAATCAACAAGTTTGGTACTACTTTGGAAGTTCCGATGGTTATCGTAATGACGGTTTCTACTTGCGTACAGGTATAGGAATCAAAAAGTTTGTTCATCCAAACGACTATCCAGGCAATTATGTTGCGAAAGCTGAAACAGCAATTCGCTATGCGGATATTCTACTGCTTTATGCTGAAGCATTGAATGAGTTGACTGGAACATACAATATACCTTCTTGGAATGAGGCGACAACCTACACTATCAGCCGTGATAAAGAACAAATGGAAAGAGGTATTCATCCGGTACGTATTCGTGCCGGGTTGCCTGACTATCCAGACGAATTTTATCTGCAGAGTGGGGTTGATGATATGCGTAAAGCATTAAAACGTGAACGTATGATAGAGTTAATGGGCGAAGGAAAACGTTACTTTGACATTCGCCGTTGGAAAGATGCGCCAGTAGAAGAATCTCTGCAAATATACGGTTGTAATGTCTTTGTTGGTGAAGCTAAGAGAGACGAATTCCATTCGGCAATTCCTGTTTACAATCTCCCGTCTACTTTCTCGGAAAAGCTATGGTTATGGCCTATCAAACATAGTGAGTTGAAACGTAATTCACGTTTAACACAGAACCCAGGATGGACAATGTATGATTAATTCTAAACATAAAGACTTATATATGAAGAAAATATATACTTTGGCAGCTTTGGCTGCAATGACAATGTTGGGAACTTCCTGCAATTCGGAATGGGAAGATGAACAATATGAGCACTACATTTCTTTCAGTTCACAACTGGATAGTAAGGGAGTGACGAATATATATGTACCTTATAGCCGCCATGATGCAGAAGGAAATTATGCAGAAGGAGGAGAAGGGAGGTCCAATTATCAGTTACCGATACTTGTTAGTGGTTCTACCGATAATCCAAGTAATGTCACTGTACACGTAGCACATGATGCTGATACATTGAATATTTTGAATTACGCTCGTTACGCTACACGTACAGAACTATATTATGAGGATATGGGAGCAGAAGGATTGGCATACGCTTCATATCCAGAATCTCTACAGATAAAAGCAGGAGAAAATAAAGGTTTACTGGATCTTAAATTTGATTTTCGCAACATTGATATGTCAGAAAAATGGGTACTTCCATTGCAGATTGTAGACGACGCGTCTTACAACTACGTAGCTCATCCACGTAAAGACTATGCTAAGGCGATATTGAGAATCTTCCCATTTAATGATTACTCTGGCGATTATTCTGGTACAGGAATAACCAACAAGGTGGTGACGGGATATGATGGAGATGGTAAACCGATAGAAACAGCAGAATCTATCACAAAATCGTCAATAAGAGGGTATGTGATAGATGAACAGACTATTTTTACGTATGCAGGAATAGTAGATGAGGATTATACAGACCGTAGAAAGTATAAAATCAAATTTGCTTTTAATGGTGAGACGAATGGTTCGGTTACTATTTCCTGTGATAATGCAGAAGAGATTGGATTTGAATTAAACAAGGACGTGACTCCTTCATTTCGTATTTCTTCATCAATGGATGACGCGAAGCCTTATCTGGAACACCGTTATGTAATAATTAATAATGTTGATTATTATTTCAATTATATACCAGTGGAAGGTACCATCATTCGCTATCATGTAAAAGGTACATTGACATTATCACGTGATATCAATACTCAGATTCCAGACGAAGATCAAGCAATTGAATGGTAGTTTCTATTAATCGCTAATCTAATGATTCAAGAAGAGGGTGAAGTTCAAGTTATTGAATTCACCCTCTTCTCTTATTTTGAAAAGTTATTTTAGGACTGATTGTGTGCCGTTTATTGTCAAATATCCTAAAGCATACTATTTCGTTTCTGCAACTGTAGAATACGTCACGCTCCCTAGCTTCCCGTCATTACTCAGTGTCTCAGCTTGAATAATCAATGGCGTGGAATACTGATTATTGTAACATTCGATCACTGCCTTTCCATTTTCATCCGTCTGCACAGTCGGATTCCAGTAAAGAGTTCGTCTTTTGTCTGCTTTATCCATGTATAATTCTTTATCTATATAAGCAGGAGAATAATACTCCAATGCCGGTGTATATCCCTGCATAACAGTCTGCCGGGTACCAAGAGCCGCAGTCTCGTGTTTATTCAGAACATCATGTCTGGGCAATGGAATGAGGTAGAAAATACTATATTTGTCCAGTTCCGATACATCTACATCATTGGAATTAGACATTTTGGTATTCTGGATAATTTCATCATCTACTCCTCCTGTGCCTTTACTGATGATAATAGAAGCCAAACCGTCTATTTCAGTCAGCATCATGTTTACTTCTGTTGACGATAGAATTTTGTTATCCATAATATAACAGATCGGTTTCTGGCGGTAAGTACAGTTATCATTGGAACGGTCCCAGTAAAAGAGTGGATTTAATTTTTCCATCACTTCCGGGATAGTGGTGACAACTTTGCCATTATCGCGAAGCTGATCGACAGCCTGGCGTATATCATAGTAGGCATCAATACTTTGCTCATTAATTTTAGTCGCCATATTCGTACTTTGACTGCGCCGCTTACTTTTGATTTCAACTTCGTCCAAAAGATAAAGCCCGTCTACCCGACGGATGGAATCCATATATAAAGAGTCGAATTTTTCAGCTTCCTGTTGCCAGTGGGCAATGTTGCTCCACTCCGGGTGCAACTCTCTGTAACCGTATGCACGCGTAGCAGGCGAGAAATGCCGGTCGATGAGAATAGAAGCGTCCTTATTTCGTTCTTTTCCCACTTTGCGAGTCTGGATCACAGCTTCCATTGATCCCTCGAAATCTTCCAGCGGAATGCTGAAATGTCCGTTCTCATCCGTAACGGTCTGACCGGTAATAATCTCTGCATCTCTCTTCACCATTACGCTGAGAGCTATATCCTTCAGCTTGTTTTTGAGAATCGTAGATTTGACTTGTCCATAAAGTACCAGTTGGCTTTCTGGCAACTGAAGTGGGGTGAATGGGCTGATACCGATCTGTTGTGTCATATCATATTTACGCCATCCGTGTACCATTAACAGTATATCCAGTTCCTTCTGTTTCCGGTGAGAACTCTCTGTGAAGTAGTAGCCGGGTTGATGAATGTAGCCTTTCAAGTCCGATGTAAGTAGAAGGTCGGTGAAGATATTGTTATCATATTCCATATAATCAGAGCGGACGGCGTCACGGATACTGACTGATAATTTGCCGGGTATCGGTTCTCCTATGGCGTTGTTCAACTGCAGTTCGCAGCGGATGGGAGCATAAGGAGCGTAAATCTCTTTTAAACCTTTGGGCGAGATTTGTAAAGGAGCCCGTGGAGAAGCAAAGATAAAGCGGTCGCATAAAGTATTTCCGGCACGATTGAGCAGACTGATTTGTAAGACTCCTGCCGGTAACTTGCGCGACAATACTGTAAATTGCTGAGGCTTATTTGCCTGACAGTGGATAAGCTGATAGGCATGGGGACGTCCCTGATGGCTTATAAAAACGGCTAATGTATCCTGCGGGGTCGCTGCATTACATGATACCGTCACAGAAATAGCCCCTGCATTATTGCCTACTTTCAGAATATACCCGCTTGGCAGTGCTTTAGGGAGGGTAAATTCATACTGTTTTCCTTGAAAGTTTACTTTAGCGATTGCCGGCAGAGCAGAAGGCGTATACTCAAAAGCTCCCATTCCATCGTGTAAAGTTTCAAAAGACGTGATTTCTTGCCCTTCTTTGGTATAAAGTGTGCCTGATAATTGAATATTTCCTTCATTTTTGCTTTCTGCTTTGAAAGCAACCTGCGAAGTTACCCCTTCGACTAACTGTCCTCCTTCCGGAAAGAAACGCAGACTCAGCTTCTCTCTTGTTTCTTCCGGCCTTTTCTCCATAGACGGACTCAACTCATAGGTGCTGATACTACGCTCCAACTGGTCGCTATGAGAAAGCTGATAGACAGGGAAAGTACGTGAAAAGTACTGCGGATCACTGAATGCAAGCATCCAGCGGGTGTAAGCACGTACTTCGTAATAACCGGATAGCATTGACTGGGGGAGTACAAACTGCCCGTTGCCTTCTCCTTGTGATAGTTTAATGATCTGTTTATCAGTAACGTGCCCTGCCTGATCTACCAGTTCCACATACAAAGGACGGCTGATTGAACTGAAAACTTGTTTTTCGGCAAGAGTGACATATGCTTTGAACCATATCGTGTCGCCCACATAATAGCTTGTATTATCAAAATGCAGATATGCTTTTTCACGCGGATAGTTATCGGCAAAAGTTTGAGCTTGATTCATGTACTGTTCGAATATCACTTTAGCGGGTGGATTTTCTCCACGTGCAGATATTGCTAAAAGTCCGCATACTGAGAGTAAAAATAATAACGGTTTGTTTTTCATATTAGTGCTGTCTATTTTTAGTTGTCTATTTTATTGTATGATTTTTATGTTCAGCACTTTCTCTGTGCTATTTTAGTATCATGTGAACTACTACAAAGATAGCGGTTTCGATGAATAAAGAAGGAAAAAAAACGTTCAATCTAAGAAAGAAACTGTTCATTACTCTATAAATACTAATCGGATTGCTGTTTCATGTTGATAATTCTTTTTATCAAAATTCGTTTGTACTGAATGAGAAAGGCTGCCTTATTTTTATTGTTGAATAGATTTTATCATTTTTTGAATAGAAAATGTTCGTGTTTCTATTGTTTTTTGTCGTTCTTTGGGTATCACATTAAACAAAATCTAATCAATGATAATAAATAGAATTATGAGAACACTTATTATTTTGCTTTTATGCACGAACACGAGTTTTGCGATAGCTCAGATTTCTCCTAAAGCAGTTGAGAAGAATAACCAATCTGTGAAAACTGCGGGTTTCTTTAATGATTCCGATTCTTTAAATAAGGCTATTCATCTTTCAGATGAGGCGATAGCTTTGGAGCCTTCATACAAACTGGCATATGCAAATAAGATTAAATACTTAATGGCGTTGGGACAGAAGGAGAAAGCACAGCAAACCATGTTGCAAATGGAGAAATTCTCTCCGGATGATCCTTACTATATTTTAGGTAAGGGAATGATGCTGGAAGAGAATGCTAAAAAGAGCCTGGCTATGGATGCTTACAAACAAGCTGCCTCTCTTTTCGAAAAACGCTTGAAGGAGAAACCAACTGAAGCAGACCTGATGAATTATGTATTCGTACTCTTTTTGAGGGATAACAAAAATTATTCTTTGGATGAAATCGAAAAGGAGTATCCCCAAATCTTCAGTCCAGCAATAAGACAACACACGAAAAAGTTGATAGATGAACTTAGCAATAAAAGAGAGGATGTAATTCATGAGATGCTAGGTGGTAAATGAAAACATAGGGATGACTGTTGTTTCTAGTCGTTTCCTATACGGGAAACTGCCGTTTCCGCCTGGGAATGATAAGCATTGTTGTTTAACTTCTCAGTTGTTAATATCTGACAAACAGATGGGAAAAAGATTAATGTGTTGCTATAATTTGATTTTAAAACTAATATTCATATGAAGTATTATTTTATTTTTTTGTTTCAGCTTATTGTGCTTTCTTCCTATGGCCAGAAGAATAAGGAAGCTGAGATAGATTCACTGGAATCGGAAATGATGAATTTCTTTCAAGCAACGTTGGAAAGAAATTATGGTCGAAAAGATGCTCTTGACTTATTGGTAAAGGGCTTGGAACGATATCACTTCAACTATCTGTTGGATGTAGACAAGGCTCGGCTGAAACAGATTAATGAAAAACTATATGCGGGTGGTTTACTTCATTCCTATTTTGTTGATGGAGCTATTCTGAATGATTCTTGCACGCTGTTTGTTCCGGATGGTGTTTCTCCGTCAGAATATCGTCAGTCTGATGCTTATCAACAAGCATCCAAGAATCAGCAGGAGTATGGTGGCTCTCTTAGCCTTGTTGCCGATTCACTACAATATGCGTATATGAAAGCTCAGGTTGAGTCTATAATTTTGCCGTTTAAGAAACGGTTGGATGGCTTCACATATTGGCAAAGAGAATTGGAACCGGCCATTCATCCGGCCTTGAAAGCGTATGTCAAAGCGGAAAATGCGACAGGAGGAGTTTCTTCGGTTATGATATTTGAGGAAATTGCCAGGAACACGGATCATTTTTGCAGTGATTTTAAAACAGATCGTGATGTGCGAATGTTCCTGACGCTTTATTTCTGGAAATATTTGTGTTATTTTGCAAATATAGATTTTTATACCGGTCAGGATAAAACTGAAGAGATTCTGAAGGGGGAGGCTGACTAGTTGGAAATCTGATTATTAGTTTAAAACAAGAACCATTAATGTTATGAAATTGAGAATTGTACATTTGTTATTATTGCAGTCCGTAATGCTTCTTCTTTCCTGTTCCAATCAGAGCCGGAAGAATATAGATGCATCGACAGAACCAGCTGACGTACAGGTGAGTGTGTCGGATAGTAGTAGAATTGAACAAGAAGCCATCGGCATGATTGAAGACTTTTATGAGGCTTATGCTGCCAGTTTCATGTCCACCGGTAAAGAAGCTCTCGCACTTGGGGATTCAATTAAGCAAAAGTTTCTGACCAAGGAGCTGATAGAGAAAGTTGATAGGCTGATAGAGGCGACAGATGCCGATCCGATCATTCGTGCGCAAGATTTAGGTGAAAATGACATGAAAACATTGTCGGTGAAACATCTGAATGATAATTGGTATGAGGTTAACTATACTTCGGCTAAAGGCAGCCAGTATGAACGTGCCGTGAGTATCCCGGTCAGAGTGGTTAACGTTGACGGACAATATCTGATTGATGATATAACTCCGGAAAACTGATCGTATCATTAAATGATATGAAAAAAGACAAACAGCATCTTTTACGCTAGGCAAAAGGGCTGTTTGTCTATATTCAACGAGGAAAAGAGTATTCGTTTTATTTCTGTTCTTTGACTTTTTCCATCAGTAGCTTCATGTAGTAGCCACCTACTACGGAACGTGCCTTGAAATTCATCATCTTTCCTGTATTCGTATCATGCCAGTCGCTGATAGGCACACGGGAAGTTGTTTCGTTCGCATAAGTATAGATCGGGTCGATGAACTTCTGGAACGTAGCATCGTCCGGAGACATACAGGCACTCCATAGTACCCAGTCGGATTTAGTATATTGTGCACGGGAGTCCAATAGCAAACCATATTTATTTTGCTTGGTCAGATAGAAAGGAATTTCCGTATCGAATACTTTCTGAGGGAAAATGTTCATGTTAAACACTTTGTCCCATATCAGATTGTATTTCTGACTCCACGTTCCCGGTTTGTCAAATGCCAGTTTGTAGTGATCGCCGTCAAATGCCATCTTCTCCCATTCTATCGCCAGTCTTTTGGCGGTTTCGATGTATTTGTTCGCGGTCGTTCCTTTGCCCAGCATACGTGCCATTTCTCCGTATCCGGCGATTGCCATGATCGCTTTGGCGGAAAGATTGGCATTGTGTGCCAGATGTCCGGCAAAGTCATCTGTACAAAGTTGGTTTTCAGGATCCAGACCGTTCTCAATCAGATAGTTTGCCCATGTTGATAATGTTTCCCAGTATTTGGAAGCATAGTTGGCATTGCCTTCCATCATAGAGATGGCTGTAGTTACCAGAATCATGTTTCCGGCTTCTTCGATAGGCATATCTTCACCATAAAGTTGCCCGTTGGCTATTGGATAAGTTCCTAAGTCATGAGCGGGGTAAGGCTTGTTCCAGCGTCCGCTTTCGCTGTAGTAGAAGATAGAGTTGAGCATTCCCTTCATCAGTTCCGTATTGTAAATAAGGTATAGTGGAGCGGATGGATAAGTCAGGTCTACTGTGTTGATACAGCCGTTACTATGGTTCTCTTTGGATAAGAAAAGCAGGTTGCCTTCCTTGTCGGTAAGGAGTTTATGGGCGGTAATGGAGTGGCGGTAAGTCAATGCGAGTAGTTCGGCATATTTCCTGCCTCCGGCTTTTTCTGCATCAGCCATCAGTTGTTGGTCGAAGGCACGGCAACGTTTCATCAATGAGGGATAAGAAGCCTGCGCACGTTCGAAAGCATCAAAGATGCTGACTTGACCGTTGTGTTTCCAGTATGCCATGCGGTGTTCGTAGAAATATTCGATCGAGTAGATATCGTCGTAGCCTAACATCACATATCCGCTTTTCCCTTGATTGTCTACCTTGCCTAAGTTTTCGGTATAAGCCATGGCGGGCATATCGCTTTCGCTGCGGGTGATGAAATCCTGGGAGTTAGGCAATAGTTTGCCGTTGGTGATGAAGGCTTGCTTCATGTCATAGTAGTTACCTATGCTTAAGTCCTTGTTGGGTGCGCTGTTGCTTCCCAGATAAGCATATCCCCAGTCGATGCGTACACCGTCTCCTTTACGTTTTACGTAAGGTTGGTCGATGGTACCTGCCTTGAGGTAATCCATTCCGTTTTTGCTGATCTTTTCTGAGATGGTTGGTTGTGACGGTTCGTGTACGGCAAGTTGCGGGGTTGTTTCGATATACACTTGCACATCATGTTGTTTCTTGTCGAGTGAACGTACCCGATAGGAGATGTAGTTGATAGGGGTCGAGATAAGATCAAGATCTTCCATCAGCAGAGGTGCTGTGAATACAAGATCCAGTTCTACCGGACCGCAGGTGAATGTATAGTAGGTCTGTGTCGGTAATACATCGACAGACTTCTGGATAGCAGCTTCCTTGAAGTTGCTGAGCTGTTTGTTCTCACGGAACAGGCCGAAATCAACGTATGCTCCGCCGGTTGTGTTGTGACAGTGTGCTGCAATAATGTTTGTTCCTTTACGGAGCTTGGCTTTAGCTGATGCGGATAGTTCGATGGTAACATCGTCATTCCAGGAATAATCGGTTGCCACCAGTTTTTCTCCGTTCAGATAGAGCTCGAATACATCGTCGTGTGAATAACGTAAGTAGATAATGTCGTTTGTCAGGTCTTGATTGAGGTTGAAACTACGGCGTACCCAGATGTCTTCGGTGTTCCACTCTGTGCCGATGCGTTTCATGTCTTTGGTGCCGAAAGCGGCTTTGCCCTTGGTCCATCCGGAATCATCGAACTGGGGCTGTATCCAGTTGGCCGCCGGTTGGCTCATGGTGAACTTTGCTTCCCAACGTTCGGTGTTTGTCATCGGAAGGATTGTTTCGAGGTTTAGCTTGTCCTTGCCCATGAAACGATATACTTTCCCGTCCACCCGGAGCGCGCCCAGTAAAGGATGGGTGGCGGCTGTCCAGTGTTCGGTGTTCCCTTCGTTCAGTTCGTTGTAGGGAGACCAGATAGCAAGATAAGTATCGGAAGTGATCAGAGGTACGGACGGTGCACGCAAAGCGATATCCTGACTCGTTTTAAACAGGTCAGTTGCCTGCACATTGCATGCGAGGCAAACTGACATGATTGTAGAGAATAGTTTATTCATTAATATGAAACTTTTATTTATTTAGCGAGTTACAAATTTTCTGGTTGATGGCTTTGATTTTAGGCTCGTCTACTTTGATCACTTTCCGGTCGTAAGTAACCAGACCGTTCACTTCTTCTTCCACATCTGTGATTTGTGTGTATACGGCAGCCGAGAAGCCTTTCTCGATCAGTTCCAATAAATGGTCTGCATATTTTATGTATTCATTAGTCACTTCTTCCGGCGTGTTGAACTTCACGTAGCCCCAGTTCTTGTCTGCCAGCCACAGATGTCCTTTCAGTGCCATACCTATACCGCCATATTCGCCCAGTACGGTAGCGCGTATCGGATCGTAGAGATAGAGGTTCGGTCCGGGATAGTTATGAAGGTCGAGAATATCTCCGCACGTGTAGTGGTTACCTCCACTGGCAGGGTTTACCAGACGGCTGGGGTCGTATTCTTTCGTCCATTTAGTGATTTCAGGAGTCTTGAATTGTCCCCATGCTTCGTTGAAAGGTACCCATACGCCGATGCTCGGATAAGAATACAGGTAGTCGATAATTTCTTTCCATTCTTTGCGATAGTTAGCTTCTGATGCTGCGGAGCGGATGGCGTCTGCGCCGTCATAGTACTTGTGCATCTGCCATTCGGCAGGACCGCGACCTCCGTTCGGCATATCTTGCCATACGATCAGTCCGAGTTGGTCGCAATAAGTATACCAGCGTGCCGGTTCTACTTTTACGTGCTTGCGCACCATGTTGTAGCCGAAATCTTTGATCTTCTTCAAGTCATATACCAATGCTTCGTCTGTTGGCGCTGTGTATAAGCCGTCCGGCCACCAACCCTGGTCGAGCGGACCAAACTGGAAATAGTCTTTGTTGTTGAGTTGCAGGCGTGTAATACCATTCTTGTCTTTATGAGTTGAGAATTTGCGGAGAGCGGTGTAACTCTTCACTTGGTCTACAGCTTTGCCGTCTTTATAAAGAGTGACTTCCATATTATAAAGTGAAGGAGACTCGGGTGTCCATAATTTAACGTCTTCCGGCATTGTTAATTCTACCGGTACGCCATTGAGCGCTGCTCCTTTGGCTACGAGGTTTTTGCCGTCGAATACTTTCACTTCCACTTTGTCTGGAGAGCATACGTTGGTGGCTACTTCCACTTTGACAGTCTTCTTGTCGATATCCGGAGTTGTTTTCAGTTGGGCGATATGCTGGGCAGCTACCGGTTCCAGCCATACAGTCTGCCAGATACCTGTGACTGGTGTATACCAGATACCTTCCGGTCTTTCTACTTGTTTTCCTCTCGGCTGTTCGCCACGGTCAGAGGGGTCCCACACTTTCACAACCAGCTGGTTATTGCCTTTATTCAATGCGGAAGTAATATCAAAGTAGAATGGAGTGAAGCCTCCTGTATGTTGTCCTACTTTTACGTCATTTACCCATACATCGGCTTTCCAGTCCACAGCTCCGAAGTGCAGTAATATTTGTTTGCCTTTCCATGCTGACGGTACATCAAAAGTACGCTGATACCATAATTCCTGATGCTCGTTAATGGTTTTACCTACTCCTGACAGGGAAGATTCGACTGCAAAAGGTACTAAAATCTCTCCTTGGTAATTGTTTGGTGCCGATTCTCCTTTTTTAGTAATCGCATAATTCCAGCTACCATTCAGATTCTTCCAATCCTGGCGTTCCATAATGGGGCGTGGGTATTCCGGTAATACGTTTTTAGGATTCAACTGCTCACCCCACGGAGTCTTTATCTTATCACCGGTGGGCTTCCATTGAGCGAATGTCGGGCTACAAAGAGCCAATGCGAATAGCACTGCTAGAAAATTCTTTTTCATGGTAATTATCTTTATATGTATTAAATAGAAGAATTAATATTCATAAAAGGAATATTGCAAAGAAAAGCCAATCAGAGAAGAATAAAGGAAATTTGCTGTTCAATAAATGATAAATGCTCGTCATTTTATAGTGAATGGCAGTTTTTTATGCGATAATGGTTATTTTTTGTCCTTAATTGAATAATAAGTAGCTTATATTACCGGAGATAATTATGACTTTTGGAGGGAGAACAATCGTATGTTTCCGCGGATAGTCGTAAATAAACTGAAAAACAACTATAATAAACTTTATCAATGAGAATCCTTTTTTTATTAGTAGTATTGTCGGTTACTTCTGCCCTACAGTCGCAGGTAGTCATTAAAGAGAATGCTATTCAGAGTAAGTATGCTTTTCCCTTGGTTACTTCGAAAGCGAAAGCTGTAGTAGTTTATGATACTGATGACTATTTGGTGGTACGTAAGACTGCGGAGCTTTTTGTTTCGGACGTCGAATCAGTGACCGGACAACAATTACGGTTGACGGACAAACTGAAAGGCGACAAAGAGATTATTATTGTGGGTACAGTTGAGAAAAATCGGCTGATCCGCCAGTTAGCTGAGAAGGGCAAGCTAGATATCTCTTCTTTGGAAGGGACATGGGAACGATTTCTGATTCAGACGGTTTCCCGTCCATTCCCCGGAGTCAGCAAAGCGCTGGTAGTAGCGGGGAGCGACAGGCGGGGAGCTGCGTACGGACTTTTTTCGCTTTCGGAAATGATGGGAGTGTCTCCTTGGTACTGGTGGGCTGATGTTCCGGTGAAGAAACATAAGACGCTTTATGTCGATGCCCCCGCCACTTTGTCCAAGACTCCTTCGGTGAAGTACAGGGGGATTTTCTTAAATGACGAAGACTGGGGACTGAAACCTTGGGCTGCCAAGACATTCGAGAAAGAAAGAGGAAATATCGGCCCTCGTACCTATGCCAAAATATGCGAGCTGTTGCTGCGACTGAAAGCTAATCATCTGGCACCGGCCATGCACCCCGTTTCTACCGCATTTTATAAGATACCGGAAAATAAACTGGTAGCTGATACCTTTGCCATTGTTATGGGGTCCAGTCACTGCGAACCGTTATTGCTGAACACTGCCAGCGAATGGGACAGCAAGACGATGGGACCATGGGATTATAACAAGAACAAAGATAAGATCAACGAGGTATTGAGTAATCGTGTGAAGGAAAACTGTGCGTATGAAAATGTATATACGCTGGCTTTAAGAGGCTTGCATGATGCAGCTATGGGTGGCGGAGATGTGCCGATGCGGGAAAAGGTTAAGATGCTGGAAAGTGCACTGAATGCTCAGAGAGAGATCATTGCCCGGCATATTGACAAACCTGTTGAAACAATTCCACAAGCATTTACGCCTTATAAGGAAGTGCTGGAAATCTATTCGAACGGACTGGAATTGCCGGATGATGTTACAATTATCTGGGCGGATGATAATTTCGGTTATATGAAACGTCTGAGTGGTCCGCAGGAGCAAAAGCGCTCCGGACGTGCAGGCGTTTACTATCATATATCTTATTTGGGTGTTCCTCATAGCTATTTGTGGTATAGTACTACCCCTCCGGCATTGATGTATGAAGAACTTCGCAAGGCGTATGATACCACTGCCGATCGTGTCTGGCTGGCGAATTGCGGAGACTTGAAAGGGGCTGAAACACAAATCTCCCTTTTCCTTGATATGGCTTATGATATAGACAGCTTCAATGCGGATAATGTCGCCACTTATCCGGCACGTTGGCTGGCAAAGATGTTTGGTGAGGAGTACTACGATACATTGGAAGATATAACTTGTTCTCATATAAATTTGGCTTTTTCCAGAAAGCCGGAGTACATGGGCTGGGGATATTGGAATAACTATTGGGGAGGCGGAGAGAAACGTACGGATACGGAGTTCTCTTTTGCTAACTATAATGAAGCGGAAAGACGCTTGACTGAGTATAGCCGTATTGGGAAAAAAACGGAGGATTTGTTAGCTTCATTGGACGAAAAGAGTAAACCGGCTTTCTATCAATTATTATACTATCCGGTGAAAGGGGCCGAACTGATGAATCATATGACCATCAAAGGACAGTTTTACCGTCAGTATGTCCGTCAGCAACGTGCTGCCGCCAATCGGCTTAAGGCTCAGGTGAAGTGCTATCATGATAGTCTCGAAATCATAACCGATGGATACAACTCTCTGCTGGATGGAAAATGGAAGCACATGATGTCTTTAAAACAGAACTATGATGGTACGAGTTCCTATTTCATGATCCCATTGATGGAAGAGGAATACACACCTGTTGGCTTTCCTAAGCTGGGGCTTCAGGCAGAAAGCGAAAATTTGGATAAAGGAGGAATGAGTTTTCATACATTGCCCGCCTACAGCACTTATTCACGTAAAAGTCATTGGATAGATATATATAATCAGGGGACCGGAGAGCTAAGCTGGAGTATCACGCCTTCGGAAGACTGGATCCTGATTTCTCAGAAAAGTGGTAAGACGTCTGCGGAAAACCGTATCCATATATCTGTTGACTGGGATAAAGTGCCGGTAGGAGAAAAGGTGAAAGGACAAATTGATGTAACTTCCGGCAGTCAGAAGGAGAGTGTACTGGTTTCAGTATTCAATCCGGAGTCTCCTGCACGTACAGAAGTACAAGGATTGTATGTAGAGGAGAATGGTTACATTTCTATTCCGGCAGCCGACTTCCACCGGAAGTTTGAGAGTAATGATATTCGGATGAGTATCCTTCCGGGACTTGGTTTTGAGGGGCGCTCTTTGCAGTTGGGGAATCCGACAGCTCCCTTGCAAATGTATCGTGCAGGTGATGTCCCCAGGGTGGAATATGATTTCTATACATTTAATGCCGGGATTTATGATGTATATACGTATGTTTTGCCGACATTTCCCTTGCATGCTGAGCGGGACTACAAATTGCCGGAACATACTAACTCGGATACAAAGTATAGTGTCCGTATAGATGATGGTTCCATTTCTACTCCTTCTACTTCAGCTATCGAATATTCTCAAATCTGGTATGATAGCGTATTGAAGAATTGCAGAGTGAATAAGTCTACTTTGTATGTAAAGAAGCCCGGTAAGCACACTTTGCAGATACGCTGTGGTGATCCGGGCGTCATTATTCAAAAGATTGTCATTGACTTGGGAGGAATGAAGCGTTCTTATCTCGGCCCTCAGAGTACAATCTGTAATTAGTTCTGTTTTTTATGAATAGGGGAACCGGATGGCCTTGCCATTGGTTCCTCTTCTTTTTGAGGAGTTCCCAGCACGGGCATTCCGTCTTTGTCCCAGTCTATCTTCTGTAAACGGGGAGAACGGGAATCGGATGCGCCAGGAGCGTCATTCGGTATCTGGCGGGCATGATATAGCATATACCATTCTTTCCCATCCGGAGACGGAGTGAAAGATATTCCGCCGGGACCGTATACATTGTTTTCTGGGTCTTGCTGTAGTACCGGAACCGGAGACTTCTTCCAGGAAGCCGGATCGAGTAAGTTGGCTTTTGCGTCTGCAGTCAGTAATCCGACACAATAATAAGGAGTCCAGCTACCACTGGCTGAATAGAAGATGCATGCTTTGTCTTTATTCTTTGATTCAAAATATTGAGGTGCTTCGTTTACATGTATCGGATAGGCTGTTTTGCTGCCATCCGGATTTACCCATTGGCATTCCCATTCGTATTCAGGTTTGGAGATGAGAATCCTGTCAGAAGACAGTGTCCATGGATTCTCCATAGTAGCGATGTAGATACATTGGGTTTCACTGTCTATCCTTCGTTTTTGCCAGCCGCACCATATCATATAGCGTTGGCCATCATGTTCAAAGGTGCTGGCATGGATTGCCCAGTTGTTGTCTTTATCTGTCTGTATGCGTCCTTTCATCACAAATGTTCCTTCCATGGGGTTGGCGGCTTCATTCTCGACAACATAAATCTGGTGATTATCCATATTGCCGTCGTCTGCGGCAAAGTAAATATACCATTTGTTATTTATACGATGAATTTCGGGTGCCCACAGATGATAGGAGTTGCTGGGGTCGGTGGGTATCCATACATCTTTTTGAGTAGCATGTGAGAGGTCTGTTATATCATCGGTTTCCCAAAGTATGACTCTGTTTTCTGAGCCCTGTGTATAATAATATTTGCCTTCATGAAAAATAGCCCATGGCTCTGCTCCACGTTCAAGTAACGGGTTCGTATAGGTATTTCCTGCGGCTACAGTTTCTTTCTCTGTTGTAGCCTTCTTATGCTGGCAAGAGACACCGATTAATAAGATAATGGATAATAAAAACAATCTGCTTCTCATGGTACTTCTCATTTGATAATGACAATGCAAAGTAAGCATAAAATATTGATAAATCATGCAAATGGAAGTAGAATGGTCAGTTTTTGTTGTTAAATGAACTGTAATTTCTGAAACTTTTCTTTGTTTTTTCTCATCTTTGCGAAGTGAACTTTTAAATAAATAATATATGAAACTTAGACATCTTTTTCTTTTCTGTGTAATTTGCTGTTCTGTATCTATATCTGCCCAAAACAAAAGTAAGCTTCCGAAAACGAGTGGTAATCCTATTTTCCCTGGTTGGTATGCCGATCCGGAAGGGATTGTGTTTGGAGACGAATACTGGATTTACCCTACTTATTCTGCCGCTTACGATGATCAGATATTCATGGATGCTTTCTCATCAAAAGATTTGGTAAACTGGACCAAGCATCCGAAAGTACTTTCCAAAGAAAATATCAGCTGGCTCAGACGTGCATTGTGGGCCCCGGCAGTAATCCATGCTAATGATAAATATTATTTCTTCTTCGGAGCCAATGATATCCAAAATAATAATGAGTTAGGCGGAATTGGTGTTGCTGTAGCAGACAATCCTGCAGGACCTTTTAAAGATGCGTTGGGAAAACCGTTGATTGATAAGATTGTAAATGGTGTTCAGCCGATTGATCAGTTTGTATTTAAGGATGATGATGGACAATATTATATGTATTATGGTGGTTGGGGACATTGTAATATGGTGAAGATGGCACCGGATTTATTGAGTATTGTACCTTTTGAGGATGGTACTATCTATAAGGAAGTGACTCCCCAAAATTATGTGGAAGGGCCGTTTATGCTGAAACATAATGGAAAATATTATTTTATGTGGTCGGAAGGTGGCTGGGGAGGTCCGGATTATAGTGTAGCCTATGCCATTGCGGATTCACCGTTCGGTCCGTTTGAAAGAGTCGGAAAAATTCTGCAGCAAGATACTAATATAGCAACCGGTGCTGGTCATCATTCGGTAGTTAAAGGTCCCGGAGCAGATGAATGGTATATCATTTATCACCGTCGTCCGTTGGGCGAAACTGCAGCGAACAGCCGTGCAACTTGTATAGACCGTATGTATTTTAATAAAGACGGAAAAATAGAGCCTGTCCGTATGACTTTTGAAGGAGTAGGAGCTAGCCCTTTGGCAACACCTGTTCGCGCTAAAACATATGCTAATCCTGTAATAAACTTTAGTTTGCCCGATCCTACTATTATAAAAGGAGACGATGAATATTACTATCTATACGCAACTGAAAGTATTAAAAATGTACCTATTCATCGATCAAGAGACTTGGTAAACTGGTATTATGTAGGTACTGCTTTTACAGATGCTACCCGTCCAAACTTCGAACCTAAAGGGAGAATATGGGCACCGGATATTAATAAAATCGGTGATAAATACGTAATGTATTATTCTATGTCCACTTGGGGAGGTGAGTGGACATGTGGTATTGGTATTGCTACTGCTGATAAGCCGGAAGGACCATTTACTGATTTGGGTAAGTTATTCCGGAGCAATGAAATCAATATACAGAATTGCATTGATCCTTTTTATATTGAAGATAATGGAAAGAAATACCTTTTTTGGGGGAGCTTCCACGGAATATATGGTACGGAACTGACAGAAGATGGTCTCTCTTTGAAGAAAGGTGCTCCAATAGAGCAAATAGCCGGTGCTGCTTATGAAGGTACGTATATTCATAAACGGGGTGGCTATTATTATTTGTTTGCTTCCATCGGTCGTTGCTGTGAAGGCTTGAAGAGCACATATACTACAGTCGTGGGGCGTTCGAAAAATCTGTTCGGCCCTTATGTTGACAAGAAAGGGCGTTCAATGTCGGATAATCATCATGAGATATTGATTCAGAAGAATAAAGCATTTGTCGGTCCGGGGCATAATTCAGAACTGGTGACAGATAAGAAAGGAAACGATTGGATGTTCTATCATGCGGTAAGTGTTGCTAATCCCGAGGGTCGTGTATTGATGATGGATCGTGTACAGTGGAAAGGTGGCTGGCCATTTGTGAAAGGCGCTGTACCTTCCTTGGAGACTGCTGCTCCGGACTTCAGATAAGTTTTTTCATATGGCTATTCATTTCTTTACAATGAAAAATGAGCATATAAAATGTAGTTGAAGTTTAAACAAATAAATTTTATCCAGACACTTTATCCAGAATAGAAAAAGTATTGGGGAAATTGCAAAGAGAAAACTATTTATCTATAGGAAATGATGGCTTTTCTCTTTGCAATTAACTTTTTCTATAAAGGTGGGCTTTTTTTTGATTTATTGTTTTATTTTTGTCCTTGTAAACTCATAAACTTGTTATAGATGGCCTCAGATATACACACTCTCTCTGATTCTCTTTTATGGAAGAGGTTTCTCGAAGGAGATTCGAGTGCGTATTCTCAAATATATAATCAGACTGTACAAGAGCTGTTCCGATATGGTTTACTGTATACTTCGGACAGGGAGCTGGTCAAAGATTGTATTCATGATGTGTTTGTGAAGATTTACACCAACCGTGCCAAATTAACCCCTACTGATAACATTATAGCTTATTTGATGGTGGCACTGAAAAATACACTCTTTAATGCGTTAAAGAAAACATCTGATTCTTTTTCATTGGACGAAGCTGATGAGAAAGAAGACCAGTCCGAAGAGCATTTTTCTACTCCGGAAACTATTTATATAAATAAGGAACAAGAGAAGAATACTCATATGAAGGTGCATGCTATGATGTCCTCCTTAACCACCAGGCAACGTGAAATTGTTTATTATCGGTATATTAAGGATATGAGTATTGATGAAATTAGTAAAATCACGGACATGAATTATCAGTCTGTATCTAACTCTATCCAGCGGGCTTTGGGGCGTGTACGGAATCTATTCAAGCGAGAATAGGAGAGAAGAATATTCAGCTTTTTCCTGCCCATCAAAAAAATATCGAAAATAGTTTGAAAAAAGTGAGTATAAAATCAAAGTAGAACTGTTATCCTAATGTAAAGACAATGAAAATGATTAATTCAGAACTGAAACATACTGATTTTTCTAGATATACTTTTGAAGAATTCCTTCAAAATGATTTTTTTATTTCTTCTGTTAAATATCCAACAGAAGAGATACAAGAGTTTTGGGATCGTTTTGAGAAATCTACTCCTTCTAATATAGATGATTATTTTGCGGCAAGAGAATATATAGAAACGATTTCTACTTCAGAAGATGATTTGCTTTCGAATCAGGAACTGGGAGATTTGTGGGCTGATATCCAGACAACAAATATTAAAAATGATAAGATTAAACATAAAAACTTTTTTCTGATAGGGTTGACTGCCGCAGCCAGTGTAGCTATTTTGGTTGGTAGTTTCTTTTTATTAAAGAATTATCAGGCGATTTTGGCTCCTGATATTGCGACATTTGCAGTTCAGACTAAGACCGAATTACCGGCTACAGAGGAAACATTGTTGATTCTGGCAGAAGATAAAGTCGTAAGTCTGAAAGAAAAAGAGACTACAATTACCTATGATTCTGTAGCAATTAAAGCTAACGAAGAAAATATATCCAAAAAAGAACTGGCGGTTTATAATCAGTTGGTTATCCCACGTGGAAAGCGTTCTGTACTGACATTTTCTGATGGCTCTAAAGTATGGGTGAATGCAGGTACCAGAGTCATTTATCCTACAGAATTTGAAAAGGATAAACGCGAAATCTATGTTGACGGAGAAATCTATATTGAAGTAGCTAGAGATGAAGAACGTCCTTTTTATGTACGTACTAAAGATATGAACGTTAGGGTGCTGGGTACTAAATTCAATGTGACAGCTTATGAATCTGAGCCTATTCGCAGTGTGGTGCTGGCTCAAGGGTGTGTGCAGGTTGAGACGACACAAACCCCAAAAGCTATTTTAGCTCCTAACCAGATGTTCAGTTCTGTAGAAGGGAAGGAAAATATTTCACAGGTAGATGTGGAACAAATGATTTCATGGGTAAATGGTCTCTATTGTTTCAATAGTGCCGATTTGGGAATTGTATTGAAACGTCTGTCCACTTACTATGGAATAAATGTCGAATTTGACTCAGCGCTAAGTAAGATAAAATGTTCTGGAAAAATTGATTTGAAAGACAACTTTGAGACAGTAATTAATGGATTAACCTTTGTAGCACCAATATCTTATGCCTATGATGGACAGTATAAAACTTATCGGGTCGTGAAAAAATAGACACAGAAAAATATAGTAATTAATAAAATAAATCTTAAGAATTTATGGCGATTTTTATAAAGAGTGGATAATACTGCTGTATTATCCAGATGGGGCTCATATGCCTGTAAGTGTTAAGTTATAAAATAATAATATTATGAGAAATTTGGACATTGTTAATATGAAAAATTCAATTAAGGGAAGAAAGAGCAAAATACTCAAGCTATTTCTTTGCTTCTTACTTTTGGGAGTAAGTTATTCTTTCGCTAATAACAATAATTATTCCCAGCTCAAAACTCTCTCGGTGAACGTGAACAATAAGACGTTGAGAGAAGTCTTTCAAACAATAGAGAAAACCAGCCAGTTTGTCTTTTTCTATTTGGATGATGCAATAAATCTGGATCGTAAGGTATCCATTGATAGCAAAGACAAGAAGATAGACGAAATCCTTACTGAACTCTTTGAAGGTACGTCCTGTACTTATAGAATCTCTGACAGACAAGTTTTTATCTCAGGAAAGTCAGCTGCCGTTTCTGCCGCGCAACAACAGAATGCTCGAAAAATCACAGGTCGTGTAACGGACACCAAAGGAGAGCCACTTATTGGTGTGAATGTTACTGTGGATGGAGATACCAATGGTTCAATAACCAATATGGATGGGTTATTTGAATTGCGTGTCAGCAAGAAGAATGCTGTTCTTAAGTTTACTTATATCGGATTTAAACCTTCGGAGGTAAGAATAAACTCATCTACAAATATCTATGATGTTGTACTGGAAGAACAGGTAAACGAACTGGAAGAAACTGTGATTGTCGGTTACGGTACACAACGTAAAATCAGTAATATCGGTGCACAATCCAGTATGAAGCTGGAAGATATAAAAACTCCTTCGGCTAGTTTGACTACCACCTTGGCCGGTCGTCTGGCTGGTGTAGTTGCTGTACAACGTACAGGTGAGCCTGGAAAAGATGCAGCAGATATCTGGATACGTGGTATTGCTACTCCCAATACGGCTACTCCCTTGATTTTGGTGGACGGAGTAGAACGTGCATTCAACGATATTGATCCTGAAGATATCGAATCATTGACTACTTTGAAAGATGCATCAGCAACCGCTGTTTATGGTGTACGTGGTGCGAATGGTGTAATCATAATCAAAACAAAGCCGGGTAAAATAGGTAAACCGACAATTAGTGCTGATTATTATGAATCATTTACCCGTTTCACTAAAATGGTGGATTTGACAGATGGTGTCTCTTATATGAAGGCGGCTAATGAAGCGTTAAGAAATGATGGACTGGCAACTAAATTTACAGATTCACAAATCCAGAATACAATCTTAGGTAAAGACCAGTATCTGTATCCGAATGTGGACTGGCTGAATGAGATATTTAATGATTGGGGACACAATCGTCGTGTTAACGTGAATGTACGTGGTGGTAGTGAGAAAGTTTCATACTACGCTTCGGTCAGCTACTTCAATGAGACTGGTATGACAGTGACAGATAAGAGCATCAATACCTTTGATTCAAAGATGAAGTATAGCCGCTATAACTTTACTACCAATCTGAGTATCGATGTGACTCCGACAACTAAAGTGGAAATTGGTGCTCAGGGTTATCTGGGTGAAGGTAATTATCCGGCCATATCTTCCAAAGACTTGTATAATGCTGCTATGTCCATTTCTCCGGTAGAATATCCGAAAATGTTCTTTGTTAATGGTGAGGCATATATTCCGGGGCGTTCCACCAATAACAACTTCAACAACCCTTATTCACAAGCTACACGTCGTGGATATGATAATCTGACCAAGAATCAGATTTATTCTAATTTACGCATTACGCAAGACCTGGATATGCTTACTAAGGGATTGAAATTGACAGCTATGTACGCATTCGATGTATATAATGAAATACATGTTCATCAGGATCGTGCAGAGTCTACTTATTATTTTTTGGATACGAATGTTCCTTATGACTTGGACGGACAGCCGATTCTACAAAGAATCTATACGGGCACCAATGTCTTGAGTTATAAGCAGGAAACGAGTGGTAATAAGAAAACATATCTGGAAGCTTCTTTAAATTACGACCGCGCATTTGACGATCATCGTGTAAGCGGATTATTCCTCTTTAATCAGCAACAGAAACTTCTTTATCCCAAAGGAACACTGGAAGATGCCATCCCTTATCGTATGATGGGTATTGCCGGACGTGCTACTTATTCATGGAAAGACCGCTATTTTGCAGAGTTCAATATTGGTTATAATGGTGCGGAGAACTTCTCTCCTAAAAATCGTTATGGTACTTTCCCTGCGTATGGTGTTGGTTGGGTGATTTCAAATGAAAAGTTCTGGGAACCGCTGTCAAAGGTCGTATCATTCCTGAAGATCCGCTATACGGACGGTAAAGTCGGTAATAGTGATGTTTCCGACCGTCGTTTCATGTATTTGAATCAGATGAAAGAAAATGGAGACTATGGTTATAAACTGGGACCTAACGGGACGAAATATTCAGGATATGAAACATTGAATATGGCTGTGGACTTGATTTGGGAAGAAGCACGCAAACAAGACTTAGGTATTGACTTGAAACTGTTTAATGATGATCTTTCAATAATCTTCGATATCTTCAAAGAGCGCCGTGAAAATATCTTGTTAAAACGTGAAAACTCTATTCCGTCATTCTTAGGATATAATACATCTGCTCCTTATGGAAATATTGGTATTGTTGAAAATAAAGGTTTCGATGCTACAGTAGAATACAATAAAAGATTTAATAAAGACTGGACGCTTGCTATTCGCGGTAATATTACCTATAATAAGGATAAATGGATTGAAGGTGAATTACCGGAACAACGCTATGATTGGATGAATCAATATGGACAGAATATTCTAGGAAAAAAAGGATATATCGCAGAAGGTTTGTTTACACAGGCTGAAATTGATGATATGGCACGTTGGGAGTCTTTGTCCCAGGCAAATAAAGCTACTACTCCGAAGCCGTTTGCTTCTCAGTTTGGTACGGTAAAAGCGGGTGATATCAAGTATAAAGACCTTAATAATGATGGTCAGATTGACGCTTATGATAAAACTTATATCTGCCGTGGTGATGTACCTACTATGGTATACGGTTTTGGCTTCACGCTGGGTTGGAAGAACCTTTCATTAGGTATGATGTTTCAGGGTACTCATGATGCAGAACGTATAATGAGCGGTAGCAGTATTCAACCGTTTAACGGCGGTGGCGGTTCCGGTAATCTGTATAGCAATATTGATGACCGCTGGACTGAAGATAACCCGAATCAGAATGCTTTTTACCCGCGTTTGTCCTATGGAGCTGAAACTTCCAGTAACATTAACAATTTCCAGCCGAGTACATGGTGGGTTCGTGATTTTAGTTTCCTGCGCTTAAAAACAATGCAGATCTCCTATAACTTACCGAAAGACTGGGTGAATAAAGTACGTTTGAAAAATGCGGCAGTCTATGTGATGGGAACAAACTTGTTTACTCTTAGCAAATTCAAATTATGGGATCCGGAGTTGAATACAGATAACGGTGCTTCTTATCCGAATACAACCTCTTATTCTGTAGGCGTTAATTTCACATTCTAAAAACCAATAACAATGAAAAAATATAACTATATACTATTGGGTATGTTATCACTCTTTTTTGTGACAACACTTACTTCCTGTTCAGATTATTTTGATCAAGTGCCCGATGACCGATTATCTTTGGAAGAAATTTTTAAGACCAGAGATGGAGCATTGAAATATCTTTCGAATGTTTATACCTTCTTGCCGGATGAGTTTAATCAGCGCCAGGTACATGAAACCAGCTTGTATCGTACACCGGGACCATGGACCGGAGCGAGTGATGAAACCGAATGGACTTCATCAGGCAATAAAGCCAAACTGATCAATAATAACTCTATTGATGCAACCGAAAACACAATGGTATTGTATCGTTGGAAAAGCTGGTATTCGGGTATTCATGAATCTGCTGTATTTACCAAATATGTAGATCAGGCTCCGCTTACGGCATCGGAAAGAGCACAATGGAAAGCTGAGGCTAAAGCTCTGCGTGCTATTTATTACTTCTATTTGGTTCGTACATATGGTCCTGTGCCTGTTTTGGAAGACGATTATGCTTTGGATACTCCCAGTAATGAATTGCAATTGTCTCGTAGCACTGTAGACAGATGTTTTGATTTTATTGTGTCCGAATTGAAAGAAGCACAGAATGCTGGTCTGCTGGAAGATGCTTCGTCAGATAAAACAACAGGTGTGGGACGTATAGACAAGGCTATAGCCCAGGCATTTATAATTGAAGCATTGACTTATCGTGCCAGCTGGTTGTTTAATGGAGAGTGCACTTATTATGCCGATATGGCAAATCCGGATGGAACGAGATTATTCCCCAGTCAACCGGATGTAGCCACTATCAAGGCTGACTGGCAGAAGGTAGTTACTGAATGTCAAAAATTCTTCGCTGATTATGGCAATCGTTTCCAATTGATGTATACAGATAAATCAGGAAAATCGGTAGCAGGCCCTGATGCTGAGGGATTCAATCCTTATGAGTCTTATCGCCGTGCTATCAGAACGTTATTCTCAGAAATGGGTAATAACAAAGAAATGATTTTTTATCGTATGGATAATGCAGCAGGTACTATGCAGTATGATCGTATGCCCAATAAGTCAGGTAATACAAATGATTACAGAGGTGGCAGCTTGTTGGGAGCTACACAAGAGATGGTTGATGCCTATTTTATGGCCAATGGTATGTCACCTGTTACAGGCTATGCAGCTGATGGTGTCACTCCGATTATCAATGAGGCTTCGGGCTATAAAGAGGACGGCACTTCTTCATCAGACTATAAATCGGCAGATGGTACTCTTTATGCACCGGCTGGAACACGCAATATGTATGTTAACCGCGAACCGCGTTTCTATGCTGATATCACTTTCAGTAATTCTAAATGGTTCTCAGGTACAGAAGGCGATTATACAGTTGACTTCACTTATAGTGGAAACTGTGGTAAGGCTCAGGGTAACAATGACTTTACCAGTACAGGCTATCTGGTACGTAAGAATATGGATTCGGGTGACCGTAATCAAAACTTGGTTTGTGTGTTGCTCCGCTTGACGAATATTTACTTTGATTATATCGAAGCATTAGCATATGTAGATCCAAGTCATGCAGATATTTGGAAATACATGAATCTGATCCGTGAACGTGCAGGTATTCCGGGATATGGTACTGCCAGTTTGCCGAAAGCAACCACTACCGGTGAAATCATGAAACTGATCCAGAAAGAGAAGCGCATTGAGTTAAGCTTTGAGAACTGTCGCTATTTTGATGTGCGTCGTTGGGGACTGACGAATGAGTTCTTTAACAAACCAGTGCATGGTATGAACGTGAACTATGATGGAAATGAGTTCTACAAACGTACAGAAATCACTTCCCGTAATTTTGATCGTCAATACTTCTTCCCGATTCCGCAGAGTGAAATTGATATTGATAAAAATCTGGTTCAAAATGAAGGCTTTTAATTAATTGATTAATAAATCGCAATATATGATGAAACAATATATATTTTCTGCATTATGCTTAGTCTCAGGTGCGTTTTGTTTGTCGTCTTGTAATGATGATAAAGAAGCTAGACCTTATACTCCGGATTACGAGATTGTGCCTGAATATACAAACGCAGATACATGGAAAGCTTATGAGGCATTTAATGAACATCTGTTAGATCAGAATAAGTTTATATATAAAAGTAGCACTGCTGACAAGGCAGCTGTAGACCGTTGGAATGGTGCTGCCGCAATTTGGTGTCAGCCGACTTACTGGGATATGGGAATGAATGCTTATAAGCGTGCAAAGGCTGAGGGTGATACTCAGAAAGAACAAAAATTTAAACAGCTTTGTGATGATCTGTTTGCCGGCAATAAAGCTCATTATGCGAATTTTGATTTTGATGATAATAACGAGAATACCGGCTGGTTTATTTATGATGACATTATGTGGTGGACAGTTACATTGGCACGTGCCTATGAGCTATTCGGAGTTGAGGAATATCTGAGCCTTTCTGAAGAAAGCTTTGGCCGTGTATGGTATGGCTCAGAGAAGGTAGGTGATACCGGTTCTTATGCAGACCCTGAAAAAGGGCTGGGAGGTGGTATGTTTTGGCAATGGCAACCTATCAAGAATCCGAATCCTAACGAAGCTGACCACGGTAAGATGGCCTGTATCAACTTTCCGACTGTGGTGGCAGCTCTGACATTATACAACAACGTACCGACCGGAAGGACAGAATCGACAGACTCCCATCCGAGCTATCAAACGAAGGAACAGTATTTGGCTAAAGGTAAAGAAATTTATGCCTGGGCAGTGGAGAACCTCGTTGATGTTACTACCGGACAGGTAGCGGACAGCAGACATGGTAATGGTAATCCTGCATGGAAAGATCATGTATACAATCAGGCTTCATATATTGGCGCTTCGGTGCTGCTTTATAAAGCGACTGGTGAAAAACAGTATCTGGATAATGCAGTAATGGCTGCGGATTATACGATGAATACGATTTCGGGAACATTCGACCTCTTGCCTTTTGAGACAGGTGCTGAGCAAGGTATTTATACTGCGGTCTTTGCACAATATATCGCAATGCTGGTATATGATTGTGATCAGACGCAATATATACCTTTTGTGAAACGCAACATTAATTACGGCTGGGCTAACAGAGACAAAACGCGTGATATATGCGGAGGCGACTATACCAAGCTACAGGTAGAAGGTGATGCTGTTGAAAGTTATTCGGCCTCGGGTATCCCTGCTCTGATGTTATTGTTTCCAACCGATAAATAAGTATAACCTATAAATGAAAAGAATAATGAATACAAAATATTCTATTAAGAAAGTATGGTACTATCTGCTTTGTATGATAATGACTCTTCAGCTAATAGCTTGTACGGAAGAGACTCACGAGTCATATACTGCAGCACCGGAGGTCGAAGATATCTATATTGACCAGCTGGAAGAACTGATTAATAAGATGAAGGATTTGCAGAAGAACTCGGAATATGGAGAAAAGAAAGGGCAATATCCTACAGAGAGTCGTGCCATCCTGACAGATGCTATCGATGATGCCAATCGTTCAGTTCTGTTGATCAAATATCAGAATCCTGTTCCGTCGGAGCAGGAAAAGCAGCGTTACGTTGCCAGTGCAAAATCTGCAATTGATAAGTTTAAGGGTACTATTCGTACGGAAGATGCTGAAACAACACCTGCAGAACTGTTTGTTGATGGTAAAGGCGGCAATTCATATATTGATTTCGGACGTAGTGAAGAATATGTTAAGTTTGGAGAACAAGGTCATCAATCATTTACCGTAGAGTTGTGGGTAAAGGTTACGGAGCGCGGCAGATGGGATAATTGCCTGTTCCTGTGCTCATACATGTCAGACAGTAGCTGGCGTAATGGCTGGATGATGTACTGGCGTAAAGATGATAATGGTGTTTACCGTACTACTTGGGGTGGATTGAATACGACCAATGGTGACAGGGATCTTTGGGAACCGAAATTCCAGATTTCTGATGATTTGAATAAATGGCAGCATTTTGTAGCAGTATATAGTGATGAAGGTTTGGACGGCAATTCTACATTACGTGCAAAATTATACTTAGATGGTGAGTTGAAGAAAGAAGAAACAGTTTCTCCTACAACGAGAGTTTATCAGTCAGGACATTATTCAGATTACTCAAAACCGATGACTGCATTTGGTCGTTACATGAGAGTGAGCGATGATTTGTATGAAGAAGGATTCTCCGGATATATGAAGAAAATCCGTATCTGGAAAACGGCAAAAGGGGCAGATTATGTAAAGCAGTCTTATGAAGGAACAGCAGAAGTAACCGGAAAAGAAACGGATTTGGCAGCCGGATGGGACTTTACATCTAAACCATCGGGAACAGATAACGAGATTATTGACTTGACTGGTCGTCATACAGCGAAAATTATAGGTACCTATAAGTGGGAACGTATTCTAGAATAATAAAGAGAGAAATAATGAAAGACATGAAACAATTAATTAATAAATGGGGAGAGAGTATGCTCTTTTCCCTTCTGATGGCGCTTTGCCTCACATGGACTTTTACAGCTTGTTCGGATGATAAAGATAATGAATATATATCTGATACGCAACTTAGCATATTAGAGGACAATCGGACTTCTTTATCATATTTGTTGAAAAACTCTACCTTTGGAACAGCGCCGGGAACTTTTCCGGAAGCCAGCAAGGAGATACTGAATAATGCAATAGCGGAACTGGATCAGTTGATTACCAAGGTAAAGGGCGGTGAGATGTTTGATGAGGCGACCTTTGAGGCTACAATAGCTAAGGTAAATCAGGCAATAGATGAGTTCAAAAACTCTAAATACTATAACCTTTCTCCGGAAGCCCAGAAGTTCATTAGTGATCTGATGGCAAAAGCAGATGAGTTAAGAGAAATGATAGCTAATGAAGCATTGTGGGGAAATCATCAGGGACAATATCCGGTAGAAGGTAAGGCTACACTGGAAAGTGCAGCGGAAGATTTGGAGAGTTTGGCAGACAGAATCAAAACCAGTGCCATCACAGATATGACGCAGGAGATATATGATGATGCCATTGCGGCTGCTGATAAGAAACTGCAAGAAGTGGAAAATTCCGCATGGCCGGAAGATAATCTTGTCTGGAATTTATTTGTGGATGGTAATAAGGGTGGTTACATCGACTTTGGATATAGCGAGGATTTTGTGAAATTTGGTGATGATAATAATCAGAATTTTACGATTGAGCTTTGGATAAATATCAAAGAATTCTGTTCTAAGTCAGGGGAAGACAATAGTACCTTCCTTGCTGCATTTATTAATTCTCCCCGAAGCGGCTGGCGTGTTCAGTATCGTAAAGTGAATGGTGGCAATGAACACTGGCTGAGAGGTTCTATGGCACATTGGCAGAATGAAGGTCCAAAAGATCCGGAATGGTGGGAGCCGAGAGCCATCGTAAACAATCCCAAAGATAAATGGACACACTTTGCTTTTGCTGTAGCGGATAATGGTGTTCCGGGATTTGATCCACCTCAGGAACATACTAAATCCTGTGTATTTGTGAATGGTTCGCAATCCGGCGAGGTGATTCGTGTAGGTGAGGCTTGGAGAACTTATATTAACAATGGTTGTATTGAAGAGAAAATGCCTATGACTGCCTTCTGCCGTTTGAATACAGATAAAACGACTCGTGAAGAATACTTCTCCGGTTATATCAAATATATGCGTATATGGAAAGGTATCAGAAGTCGCGATGATCTTCGCTTATCTGCTATGGGGCAGGTTAACGTAGATCCGAATGATCCGAATCTGGTTGCAGCCTGGGACTTTGAAGTCTTGGGAGCACAACCTACCGGAACGACAATCACTGATATTACAGGTCGTCATGTCGCTACTCTGAAAGGTCCGGAAGGAACATATCAATGGGTGGAAAGTACAACTATCGCACAGTGATTAATACAGATTTTTCAATAGTGTATTAGATTATATCGGTGCTTCCCCTTGCTTTGCATAGTGCAAGGCAAGGGGATTTTTTAAGTCATTATCTGCGTTTGCAAATAACAAAAGGGTGTTTTGGTCTGTATTTGTTCTTTATTGAATAGAGATTTTCGTTCTTTTTCGTCTATTTCTGCAATCTTTGTAACAGGAAAAATATTAAAACTTATCAACTATCATGAAAAGCAAAATTCTTTTGGCGGTAGCTTTACTGCTGGCGATATCAACTACTACTGTATGGGCGGCTGATAGCTCAGAAAAAACGAACCAGAAGACAGGGTCTTACACCAATGAAGATGTATGGGCGGCATACGAAGGATTTAATAATACGCTGCTCGACCCGGATAAATATATCTATAAGACAACTTCATCCTATGAACAGGCGGTAGACCGTGGTCATGGCGCAGCGGCTATCTGGTGCCAGCCTATTTACTGGGATATGTCAATGAACGCCTATAAACTGGCGAAGGCTCAGAAAGATAAAAAGAAAAGAGCCTATTACAAAGAGCTCTGCGAAAAGATATTCGCTGGAAATAAAGCCCAATATTGTCACTTTGATTTCGATAATAATAATGAAAATACCGGATGGTTTATCTATGATGATATCATGTGGTGGACGATCTCTTTGGCACGTGCATACGAACTGTTTGGTGTGGATGAATATCTGAAACTGTCTGAAGAGAGCTTCAGCCGTGTATGGTACGGTTCTAAAAAAGTAGGCGATACAGGATCATATGACAAAGAGAACGGAGGGATGTTCTGGCAATGGCAGCCGATCCATAATCCCAAGCCGAACAGACCGGGGGACGGAAAGATGGCTTGTATCAATTTCCCTACCGTGGTAGCAGCACTTACACTGTACAATAATGTTCCGAAGAAGAGAAAAGAATCAACCGAAGAACCACCCAAGTATCAGACAAGAGAACAGTATTTGGCTAAAGGTAAAGAGATTTATGAATGGGGAGTAGAAAACCTGTTGGACAAGAAGACGGGACGGATAGCTGATAGTCGTCATGGCAATGGTAATCCAGCCTGGAAAGCGCATGTATATAATCAAGCTACCTTTATCGGTGCTTCCGTATTGCTTTACAAGGCGACTAAAGAAAAACGCTACCTGGATAATGCAATCCTTGCAGCAGACTATACAGTCAATGAAATGTCTGCGAAGCATAACCTGCTGCCCTTTGAAAGAGGAATCGAGCAAGGTATCTATACAGCTATTTTTGCAGAATACATAGCTATGCTGGTATACGACTGCGGACAAACACAATATATCCCGTTCCTGAAACGTAATATTGAATCCGGTTGGGCAAACAGGGATAAGACACGTAATGTATGTGGCGGAGAATATGAGAAAGCATTACCGGCCGGTGCTGAGATAGACAGCTACTCGGCTTCCGGTATACCGGCATTGATGCTTCTGTTTCCGGCAGAAAAATAATCCGAAGAGAAACGGGGCAACGACCAGATATAAAAATGAAAATACACCTGAATATCATGAACAATAAACATTTACTGATTGCTCTCGGCTTGCTTCTTGCCTGCAATCATGCTACTTATGCGCAAAAAGGAAAAAGCAAAGAAGCAAAGACCACGTTTCAGACTTCTGAACCCTGGAAACCCGAAACAGACGTACGTGCTGATGCCACGATGGTATATGGTACACTGGATAAGCCCGGAGTAACTTTTGAACAACGCATTCAGTCATGGAGAGACAAAGGTTATCTGACGGAATTTATGACCGGAGTTGCCTGGGGAGACTACAAGGACTACTTTCTGGGGAAATGGGATGGAGTAGACGGGCATCTGAAAGAAGGACAGCGCGACCGTAATGGAAATGAAATAGCTCATGGTCATCTGATCCCTTATATCGTACCTACCGAAAGTTTTATCCGCTATATGCAGGAAACACAGATCAAACGGGTGATTGACGCTGGGATAACATCCATATATCTGGAAGAACCGGAGTTCTGGATGCGTGGCGGATATAGCGAAGCTTTTAAATCCGAATGGCAGAAATATTATAATTTCCCCTGGAGAGCTCAGCACGAATCTCCCGAAAACACATACCTTTCCAACAAACTGAAATATCATCTGTACTATAATGCGCTGGATAAGATATTCACTTATGCCAAAGAATACGGAAAATCGAAAGGACTGGATATCAAATGTTATGTGCCGACGCATTCTTTGATTAATTATACTTCCTGGCAGATTGTAAGTCCGGAAGCCAGCCTGGCTTCATTGGATTGTGTAGACGGCTACATTGCCCAGGTATGGACAGGGACTGCCCGCGAACCGAATTTCTATAACGGCGTGCAGAAAGAACGTGTATTCGAGAATGCGTTTCTGGAATACGGGTGTATGAAGTCGATGACTGCACCGCTGAACCGGAAAATGTATTTCCTGACAGACCCGATCGAAGACCGTGCGAAAGACTGGCTGGACTATAAAATCAATTATCAGGCCACTTTTGCAGCACAGTTGATGTATCCTATGGTAGATACCTACGAAGTAATGCCCTGGCCGGACCGTATCTATCAGGGACTGTACCGGATAGCGGGAACGGATCAGAAAGAACGCATTCCCCGCTCTTATTCCACCCAAATGCAGACAATGGTTAATACACTGAATGATATCCGTACTTCCGATAAAAAGATTACAGGTACACAGGGCATCGGTGTACTGATGGCAAACTCACTGATGTTTCAACGTTTTCCGAATCATAACGGTTACGATGATCCGCAATTTTCCAGTTTCTACGGACAAACTTTGCCTCTGTTGAAGCGTGGTATTCCGGTAGAGCTGGTACACATGGAAAATACCCCTTTCAAAGAAACATTCAAAGGACTCCACATACTTGTCATGTCTTATTCAAACATGAAACCGATGAAACCGGAATATCACAACTATTTGGCTGATTGGGTGAAGAAGGGCGGAATACTTATCTATTGTGGAGAAGATATCGACCCTTATCAAACGGTACTGGAATGGTGGAATACAGATGGAAATGAATATAAAGCGCCTTCGGAACACCTGTTCGAGAAGATGAATCTATCTCGTAATCCGGGTGAAGGAACTTACCGCTATGGTAAAGGAACGGTGATTGTGATGCGTGAAGACCCCAAACATTTTGTTTTGAAAGCCGGAAACGATCAGAAATATTTTGAAACGATCGCATCCGCTTATCAGAAAAAGATTGGCAAAGAGATAGAAACCAAGAACAGCTTCATTGTAGAACGTGGTCCATATACCATTGCTGCTGTCATGGACGAAAGCGTTTCCAAAGAGCCACTGACGTTATCCGGATTATATATCGACCTGTTCGACAAAGACCTGCCGGTACTGACTTCCAAACAAATCCAACCGGGTGAACAGGGGTATCTTTATGATCTGAATAAAGTATCCGGTAAAATAAAAGCCAAAGTGCTCTGCGGAGCTTCTCGTATCTATGATGAGAAAGTCAGCAAACAAAGTTACTCTTTTGTAGCCAAAAGTCCGATAAATACAACCAATGTATCAAGGGTCCTCTTGCCTCGTAAACCAGAGAAAATACGTGTGAATGGAAAAGAGGAACAACCGGAATGGGATGAATCATCAAAAACTCTTCTGTTGAGTTTCGAGAACGATCCTGCCGGTGTGAATGTGTCAATAGAATGGTAAATAGATTAAATAAAACAGGTAATTAAATTATGAAACAACAACTGATGACGCTGTTGCTGGGAGCAGCCTCTGTATTTTGTAGCTGTGAGACCCAGCTGGAACAGCATGTGAAGAGCGAGTTGCGTGCTCCGGCTTATCCGCTGGTGAGCATAGACCCGTATACCAGTGCATGGTCTTTCACGGACAACTTATACGACGGTTCGGTCAAACATTGGAGCGGTAAAGATTTCCCTTTAATCGGTGTAGCTAAAGTCGACGGACAGACTTACCGCTTTATGGGAACGGAGGAACTGGAATTGAGACCTCTGGTGAAAACTTCGGAACAAGGTAACTGGACAGGAAAATATACAATTCAGCAACCTGCCGACGGATGGCAGAATGTCGGCTTCAATGATGCTGCCTGGAAAGAAGGTGAAGGTGCCTTCGGAACCATGGAGAACGAACATGTAGCCAAGACCCAGTGGGGTGAAGAATTTATCTGGGTACGCCGTGTCGCTGATATTCAGGAAGACCTGACAGGTAAGAATGTGTATCTGGAATATTCTCATGATGATGATGTGATTATCTATATCAACGGAATAAAGGTTGTAGACACAGGAAACGCTTGTAAGAAGCACGTACAGGTGAAGTTATCGGAAGAAGTGGTAGCGTCCCTGAAAAAGGGAGAAAACCTGATTGCCGCTTATTGTCACAACCGTGGAGCGAATGGCTTGCTGGATTTTGGTTTGCTGGTAGAATTGGATAATAACCGTTACTTCAATCAGACTGCACAGCAGACTTCTGCCGATGTTCAACCTATGCAGACTTATTATAACTTCACTTGTGGTCTGGTAGACTTGAATTTGACATTTACCGCGCCCCTGTTTATGGACAATCTGGACTTGATGGCACGCCCTGTCAACTATATTTCTTATGAAGTCATTTCTAACGACGGACAGGCGCACCAAGTTGAACTCTATTTTGAAGCTGCTCCTCAATGGGCACTCGATCTGCCTCATCAGGAATCCGTAGCCGACAGCTTTACTGACGGTGATCTGTTGTTCCTGCGCACCGGCAGCCGTAATCAGGACATCCTGAAAAAGAAAGGTGACGATGTACGTATTGACTGGGGACACTTCTACTTGGCTGCTGAAAAAGAGAACAGCACTTATGCTATCGGTGACGGAAAGAAACTTCGCCAAAGCTTTACAGAGAACAAACTGGAAGCTCCTACCACCAATGGTTATGACAAACTAGCTTTAGTACGCTCACTGGGTGAAACAAAGAAAGCGAACGGACACCTGCTGATCGGTTACGATGATATTTACTCTATCCAGTACTTTGGTGAAAACCTCCGTCCTTACTGGAATCGTACAGGCAGTGAAACAATCGTATCACAATTCCAGAAAGCAGAACAGGAATATAAGACTCAAATGAAAAATTGTGCAGCTTTCGATAAGAAACTGATGGCGGAGGCTGAAGCGGCCGGCGGACGCAAGTATGCCGAACTTTGCGCTCTGGCTTATCGTCAGGCATTAGCTGCCCATAAACTGGTACAAGCTCCGAATGGTGACCTGGTATTCCTTTCCAAAGAAAATTTCAGTAATGGTTCCATCGGAACAGTCGATCTGACTTATCCGGGAGCTCCGTTGCTTCTGCTTTACAATCCGGAACTGGTCAAAGCTACCATGAACCATATCTTCTATTATAGTGAAAGCGGAAAATGGCCCAAACCGTTTGCTGCTCACGACGTAGGTACATATCCGCTGGCTAACGGCCAGACTTACGGAGGCGATATGCCGATCGAAGAATCCGGCAATATGGTAGTCCTTGCTGCAGCGATTGCTGCTGTAGAAGGAAATGCCGACTACGCACAAAAGCATTGGGAAACTCTGACAACCTGGACGGATTATCTGGTTGAGTACGGTCTTGACCCGGAGAACCAACTTTGTACGGATGACTTTGCCGGACACTTTGCGCACAATGCCAATCTTTCTATCAAGGCTATCATGGGTATTGCTTCTTACGGCTACATGGCAGATATGCTGGGCAAAAAAGACATTGCTGAAAAGTACACGAAGAAGGCGAAAGAAATGGCTGCCGAATGGGTGAAGATGGCGGATGACGGCGACCACTACCGTCTGACATTCGACAAGCCGGGAACCTGGAGCCAGAAGTATAATCTGGTATGGGACAAATTGCTGAAACTGCAGATTTTCCCGGAAAAAGTTGCTGAGACAGAAATTGCTTATTATCTTACGAAGCAAAATAAATACGGCCTTCCGCTGGATAACCGTGAAACTTATACCAAGACTGACTGGATCATGTGGACAGCTACCATGGCACAGGACAAAGCTACTTTCGAGAAGTTTATTGAACCGGTATATCTTTTTATGGATGAAACGACTACCCGCGTTCCGATGTCCGACTGGGTATTTACGGACAATCCGATTCAGAGAGGTTTCCAGGCGCGTTCCGTAGTTGGCGGCTATTTTATAAAGATGCTTGAAGAAAAACTAACTAAATAAAACAAGAACACCATGAAAAAACTCGCTCTATTAGCTTTTACTTTATTTAGTGCGTGGAATATGGATGCTAAAACGATTACCGGACCAGTGGACTATGTCAGTCCGCTGGTAGGTACTCAGTCCAAGCACGCCTTATCTACCGGAAACACTTATCCCGCTATCGCCCTTCCCTGGGGAATGAACTTTTGGGTTCCCCAGACCGGAAAAATGGGGGATGGCTGGGCATATACCTATGATGCCGATAAAATCAGAGGTTTTAAACAAACCCACCAGCCCAGCCCCTGGATCAATGATTACGGTCAGTTCTCCATCATGCCGATTACCGGTAAAGCCGTTTTCGATCAGGATCAGCGTGCCAGCTGGTTCTCGCATAAAGCAGAAACGGCTACTCCTTACTATTACAAAGTATACCTTGCCGACCATGATGTAGTAACCGAGATTGCTCCGACAGAAAGAGCGGCAGCATTCCGCTTCACTTTCCCTGAGAACGATCACTCTTATGTAGTTGTAGATGCTTTCGACAACGGTTCGTTTGTGAAAGTCATCCCTTCGGAAAACAAGATTATCGGTTATACGACCAAGAACAGCGGCGGTGTTCCCGCAAACTTCAAGAATTACTTCGTACTGGAGTTTGACAAGCCTTTTACTTATACGGCAGCTGTTGCCAATGGTAACATCGATACCAATAAACTGGAAGCCAACGATAAGCATGCCGGCGCATTGATCGGCTTTAAAACCCGTAAAGGCGAACAGGTAAATGTACGTGTAGCTTCTTCTTTCATCAGCCCCGAACAGGCGGAACTGAACTTGAAAGAGTTGGGCAAAGATAACATAGACCAGATTGCGGCAAAAGGCCGTAAGGTATGGAACGACGTTTTGGGACGCATCGAAGTGGAAGATAATGATATCGACCATTTGCGTACTTTCTACTCCTGCCTGTATCGTTCGGTACTTTTCCCCAGAAGTTTCTACGAAATAGACGCGAAAGGAGATATCGTTCACTACAGTCCTTATAATGGTGAAATACTTCCCGGCTATATGTTTACCGATACCGGTTTTTGGGATACTTTCCGTTGTCTTTTCCCTTTCCTGAACCTGATGTATCCGTCTATGAACATGAAGATGCAGGAAGGATTGGTAAATACCTACAAAGAAAGCGGCTTCCTGCCGGAATGGGCAAGCCCGGGACACAGAGGCTGTATGGTTGGCAACAATTCGGCTTCGGTAGTTGCCGATGCTTACCTGAAAGGTCTGAAAGGATATGATATCGAAACCCTTTGGGAAGCTGTAAAGCATGGAGCTAATGCGGTACATCCGCAGGTTTCTTCTACCGGACGTCTGGGCTATGACTACTACAATAAGCTCGGTTATGTTCCTTACAACGTAGGCATCAATGAAAATGCAGCCCGCACACTGGAGTATGCATACAATGACTGGTGTATCTATCAGCTGGGTAAGGCCTTGAACAAGCCTAAAAAGGAAATTGAGATCTTTGCAAAGAGAGCCATGAACTATAAGAATCTGTATGATCCCGAACATAAACTGATGCGCGGCAAGAATGAGGATGGCAAATTCCAGTCTCCGTTCAACCCGTTGAAGTGGGGAGACGCTTTCACCGAAGGAAACAGCTGGCATTATACCTGGTCCGTATTCCATGATCCTCAGGGATTGATCGACCTGATGGGCGGAAAAGACGGCTTCAACCAGATGATGGACTCTGTATTTATCCTGCCTCCTGTCTTTGACGACAGCTATTATGGCGGTGTCATCCACGAAATCCGTGAGATGCAGATTATGAATATGGGTAACTATGCACACGGTAACCAGCCTATCCAGCATATGCTGTATATGTACAACTACTCCGGTCAGCCGTGGAAAGCGCAGCACTGGATTCGTGAAGTGATGGATAAGCTTTATACTCCTGCTCCCGACGGTTATTGTGGTGATGAGGACAACGGCCAGACTTCTGCGTGGTATGTGTTCTCTGCTATGGGCTTCTATCCGGTATGTCCGGGTACGGATGAGTATATTCTCGGTACTCCTTACTTCAAACAGATGAAGCTGCATCTTGAAAATGGAAAGACAGTAACCATCTCCGCTCCAAATAACGGAGACGACAAACGTTATATCTCTTCCATGACCTTGAACGGCAAAGACCATACAAAGAACTACGTGACTCACGAGGACCTTATGAACGGTGCTTCCATCACTTTCAAGATGGATTCCAAACCCAATGAGCAGCGTGGTACCAAAGAAACCGATTTCCCTTATTCTTTCTCCAACGAATTTAAAAAGAAAAAGTAATTTATGAAGAAGCAAGTAAAATATATCAGTGCGGGTATGCTGGCAGGCATGCTCCTTTGTGGCGGTCAGATGCAGGCTGCAAATACGATGTCCGGAATGCATGTATGTGTGACGGACGCTATTCAGAAAGACAATCGTCCGGAAGTTTCCAAACGTCTTTTCCGTTCGAATGCGGTAGAAAAGGAAATCATCCGTGTGCAGAAACTTCTGAAAAACGAGAAACTGGCATGGATGTTCGCAAACTGTTTCCCCAATACCATCGACACTACCGTACACTTCCGCAAAGGCGCGGATGGCAAACCGGACACATTCGTTTATACGGGCGACATTCACGCAATGTGGCTTCGTGATTCGGGTGCGCAGGTATGGCCGTATGTGCAGTTGGCAAACTCCGATCCCGAACTGAAAGAGATGCTGGCAGGTGTTATCCTCCGCCAGTTCAAATGTATCAATATCGATCCGTATGCAAACGCATTTAATGACGGTGCCGTTGAAGACAATCACTGGATGAGTGACCTGACCGATATGAAGCCGGAACTGCACGAACGTAAATGGGAAATCGATTCACTTTGCTACCCGCTGCGTCTGGCTTATCACTACTGGAAAACAACCGGAGATGCCAGCATCTTCTCAGAAGAATGGATTCAGGCTATCACCAATGTGCTGAAAACATTCAAGGAACAACAACGCAAAGACGGAGTTGGCCCGTATAAATTCCAGCGTAAGACAGAACGTGCATTGGATACATTGAATAATGACGGACTCGGAGCACCAGTGAAACCGGTTGGTTTGATCGTCTCCTGCTTCCGTCCTTCGGATGATGCGACGACTCTTCAATATCTGGTACCTTCCAATTTCTTTGCCGTATCTTCATTGCGCAAAGCAGCCGAAATACTTGATAAGGTAAATAAGAAGACTGCTTTGGCTAAGGAATGCAAAGACCTGGCAAAGGAAGTAGAGACAGCATTGAAGAAATATGCGGTATACAACCACCCGAAATATGGTAAAATCTATGCTTTTGAGGTAGACGGCTTCGGAAATCACTTCCTGATGGATGATGCCAATGTACCGAGCCTGCTTGCCATGCCTTATCTGGGTGATGTAGATGTAAACGATCCTATCTATCAGAATACCCGTAAATTCGTGTGGAGCGAAGACAATCCTTACTTCTTCAAAGGCAAGGCAGGCGAAGGTATCGGCGGACCGCATATTGGTTATGATATGGTGTGGCCGATGAGTATCATGATGAAAGCCTTCACTAGCAAGGATGATGCGGAAATCAAAACCTGTATCAAAATGCTGATGGATACCGATGCCGGAACAGGCTTTATGCACGAATCTTTCCACAAAGACGATCCGAAGAACTTCACCCGTGCCTGGTTTGCTTGGCAGAATACGCTTTTCGGAGAACTGATTCTTAAGTTGGTCAACGAAGGCAAAGTAGATTTATTGAATAGTATCAATTAATAGAATACCATGAAAAAGTTATGTGTATGGGCAGTTGCCGCCCTCTTAATGGCAGCTTGTACACCGAAAGCCGAGAAAACAACGGATTCCGGTTTATTGCAAAGTAACTTCCAGATGGAAGTGGATGGAAAGAAAACAGATTTGTATACCTTGCGCAACAAGAACAACATGGAAGTTTGTGTAACGAACTTCGGTGGTCGTATCGTTTCAGTGATGGTACCCGACAAGGACGGACAGATGCGTGATGTAGTGCTCGGCTTCGATTCGATTCAGGATTATGTCAGCAAGCCTTCGGACTTCGGAGCAAGCATCGGCCGTTATGCTAACCGTATCAACCAAGGTCGATTTACTTTGGACGGTACTGAGTATCAGTTGTCTCAGAATAATTACGGTCACTGCCTGCATGGCGGTCCGCAAGGATTCCAGTACCGTGTGTTTGATGCCGTTCAGCCGAATCCGCAAGAACTGGAATTGACTTACACGGCAGAAGATGGCGAAGAAGGTTTCCCGGGAAATATCACTTGTAAAGTATTGATGAAGCTGACAGACGATAATGCGATCGATATCCGTTACGAAGCGGAAACTGACAAGCCGACCATTGTGAATATGACTAACCACTCTTACTTCAATCTTGACGGAGACGCAGCCCGTAATGAGGCGCATCTGCTGACAATTGATGCTGACTATTATACTCCGGTAGACAGTACCTTCATGACTACAGGCGAGATCGCTCCGGTTGAAGGAACTCCGATGGACTTCCGCACTCCGACTCCGGTAGGCGCACGTATCAATGACTACGATTTCGTACAGTTGAAGAATGGTAACGGTTACGATCATAACTGGGTATTGAATACCAAGGGCGACATTACCCGTAAGTGTGCTACTCTCGAATCACCGCTGACTGGTATCGTACTCGATGTATATACTAACGAACCGGGTATTCAGGTATATGCAGGAAACTTCCTGGATGGTTCGTTGACCGGAAAGAAAGGTATCACTTACAACCAGCGTGCTTCCGTATGTCTCGAAACTCAGAAGTATCCCGATACTCCGAACAAACCGGAATGGCCTTCGGCAGTACTTCGTCCGGGCGAGAAATATATGAGTCAGTGTATCTTTAAGTTCTCTGTAAACAAGAATTAAAGATAAGTTATATCATTAGTTAACCCAGGGGTGACTAAGAAGTCGGTGCTATCTCCAATCTCCTCCTTCCCGAAGGAGGAGATTGGAGATACTACCAACTTTTTAATCAGTCCAGATACTATTTTAGAAGCATGAAAAACAACCGAAGCAGATGGTATGCCCTTCTTTTAGTCGTATTATCTATCATGACACCGTCAGTTGCACAAAATACAAAGTATGTCAACTTGTTTATCGGTACTTCCGGTGATAACGGACAGGTAGCTCCGGGCGCTGCCGCTCCTTTCGGAATGGTTTGTGTGTGTCCGGATAATGATCCGCGTAGCCATGCCGGTTATGATTATGCAGTGACGAAAGTCTCCGGTATCTCTGTCAACCGCCTTTCCGGAGTGGGATGTAGCGGCGGAGGAGGAAACCTGCGCATTCGTCCGGTAGCTCCTTCACAGGAATTGCATATTAAAAAGTCCCGCGAGAAAGCAACTCCCGGATATTACTCGACAGCTTTTACCAATGGTATCAAAACTGAATTGACAGCGACCAACGCCATGGCGGTGGAACGCTATAAATTTCCCCGAAGCCTTTCCGCTGCCCTTTGGATAGACTTCGCCTCTACGTTTGAAGACGTAGCTACCTGCCATTACAAACGTATATCGGAAACTTGCATCGAAGGCTATGTACAGGCAAAGAACGTCTGCGGACATGGATGCTACAAACTCTATTTCTCCTTAAATACCAGCCATCCTTTCCAGTTGGAAGAACAGAAAGAGACGACTGCCTGCCTTACCTTTGGCAAAAAGGTACGTTCGGTGGAAGTCCGTATCGGACTGTCTGCGTTAAGTTCCGAACTGGCGAGCTGGGAATGTGCCCGTTGGGAAAAGATGGACTTCGAAAATGTGAAATCCCGGACCGCTGATCAGTGGGAAAAACAACTGTCGGCTATCGACGTCAAAGGAGGCAAGAAAGATGACAGGGTCATTTTCTATACTTCCCTGTATCGTACTTACCTGAGTCCGGCGGATGTCAGTTCTCCGGACGGAGCTTATCTGGGTACGGATGGAAAAGTGTATATCTCAGAAGACTTCCGATATTACAGTAACTGGTCGTTATGGGATACCTTCCGCACTAAATTTCCTTTGTTGGTACTGACCGAACCTGCGAAGATGCGGGATATGGCGACTTCCCTGATTCATCTGTATGCAACGGGAAAGAAAGACTGGTCCACCGGATTCGAGTCTACCCCGACAGTACGTACGGAACATGCCGTAATTCTCTTGCTGGACGCTTACCGGAAAGGAATTACCAACCTTGATTTCCGTAAAGGATACGCTGGTATGAAGCAGGAAATGGAGCGGCTGCCCATGCGTTCGCCCGACCAGAAGATGGAATCGGCATATGACTTGTGGGCAATGGCAAAGATTGCGGAAATCATCGGTGAAAAGGCGGATTCCGAACAATACCGGCAACGTTCGGTCTCTCTTTTTGAAGAAACATGGAAAAAGGAATTTATGAATGTGACTCCCGCTTTTGAAGTGATGAAGAACAACGGACTCTATCAGGGAACCCGTTGGCAATACCGATGGGCGGCTCCACAATACATTGATAAAATGATAGAATGGGTAGGGCAGGACTCTCTTCGTTCGCAGCTTACCTATTTCTTCGACCATCACCTTTATAATCAGGGAAACGAACCGGATATCCATGTTCCTTACCTGTTCAACCGACTTGGGGCACCGGAGAAAACCCAGCAGATAGTACGCAGTCTGATGACCGAACCGATGATCCATAAATATGGAGGCAACTCGGAATTTAAGACTCCTTATCTGGGTAAGGCATTCAAGAATGCCCCCGAAGGGTATAGTCCCGAAATGGACGAAGACGACGGTACGATGAGTGCCTGGTACGTGTTCGGGGCAATGGGTTTCTATCCTCTGCTTGTGGGAGATGAATACTATGATCTGACCTCTCCGCTTTTCGACAGGGTACTGTTGCGGTTGACGAATGGAAACGTACTTACTATTCAGACAGAAGGACGGAAAAAGAAAGACGCACCGATCAAAAGTATCCATTTCAACGGGAAAAAGATTGCTGACTACCGTATATCTCACAATGAACTGATAAAAGGCGGAGAATTGATTTATAATTATAAATAAACCGAATTAAAACAAGGCTGACTAAAAAGTCGGTAGTATCTCCAAAAAAATATTCAAAATGAAACAGAAACGATCTTTTAAAATAGGTGTTGCGGGTACGCTGCTGACTGTCGGGTTACTGACAGCAGCTTTTACTACACGCACTGCCAGTGAGTCTGTAAGGGTGATGGACCGCCCCGACACAGAATCGACGAATGTGAATTATGTGAGCTATCGGGCCCCGCTCCGTCCGTTGAACTTTATTAAGCTGCCTGTCGGCAGCATCCAGCCGGAAGGCTGGGTAAAGAAGTACCTCGAACTGCAACGTGACGGGCTGACCGGACATCTGGGAGAAATCAGTGCCTGGCTGGAGAAAGATAATAACGCCTGGCTGACAACCGGTGGTGATCATGGCTGGGAAGAAGTACCTTACTGGCTGAAAGGTTATGGCAACCTTGCCTATATCCTGAATGACCCGAAAATGATTGCAGAAACAAAAACATGGATTGAAGGTGTATTTGCCAGTTGCCAGCCCGATGGATACTTCGGTCCTGTCAACGAACGGAACGGCAAGCGTGAGTTGTGGGGACAGATGATTATGCTCTGGTGTCTGCAATCTTATTATGAGTATTCTCAGGACCAACGGGTTATTGACCTGATGACGAACTACTTCAAATGGCAGATGACTGTCCCCGACGATAAACTTCTGGAAGACTATTGGGAAAACAGCCGTGGCGGTGACAACATCATCAGTATCTATTGGCTTTATAACCATACCGGAGATGCCTTCCTGCTGGACCTTGCCAAGAAGATTCACCGCAACACAGCCGACTGGACAAAATCAACCTCCCTGCCCAACTGGCACAATGTGAACATCGCCCAGTGTTTCCGCGAACCTGCCACTTATTATATGCAGACCGGAGATTCCGCCATGCTCAAAGCCTCTTATAATGTACATCATTTGATCCGTCGCACTTTTGGCCAGGTTCCGGGCGGTATGTTCGGTGCCGACGAGAATGCCCGTCTGGGATATATCGATCCTCGTCAGGGAGTGGAAACCTGCGGACTGGTGGAACAGATGGCTTCCGATGAGATCATGCTCTGTATGACAGGTGACCCGATGTGGGCTGAGCATTGCGAAGAAGTAGCTTTCAACTCTTATCCTGCCGCTGTGATGCCGGACTTCAAGGCTTTGCGCTACATCACTTGTCCGAATCATACTGTCAGTGACTCAAAGAACCATCATCCGGGTATTGACAACCGTGGTCCGTTCCTTTCCATGAATCCGTTCAGCAGCCGTTGCTGTCAGCATAACCATGCACAAGGCTGGCCTTATTTTTCGGAACATCTGATATTGGCAACTCCCGATAACGGTATTGCTGCCGCCATCTATGCTGCTTGTAAAGCTACGGTAAAAGTGGGTAATGGAAAAGAAATCGTCCTTCACGAAGAGACTAACTATCCTTTTGAAGAAGGCATCAAATTCACCGTTTCTACCGATGAAAAGGTCGATTTTCCGTTCTACCTCCGCATTCCTTCATGGACTGAAGGAGCCGAAGTGCGTGTCAACGGAAAGAAGATCAGTGTGAAACCTGTATCCGGTAAATACCTTTGTATCGAACGCGAATGGGCGGATGGTGATAAAGTAGAAATGACTCTTCCGATGTCTTTGTCCATGCGTACGTGGCAAGTCAATAAGAACAGTGTAAGTGTGGATTATGGTCCGTTGACTTTATCTCTGAAGATTGACGAGAAATATATAGAAAAAGACAGTCGTGAAACGGCTATCGGTGACTCCAAATGGCAGAAAGGTGCTGACCCGAAGAAGTGGCCTACTACTGAAATCTATGCTAACAGTCCCTGGAACTATTCGTTGGTATTGGATAAGAAAGAGCCTTTGAAGAACTTCAAAGTCGTTCGTAAGTCTTGGCCTGCTGATAACTTCCCGTTCACGGTGGCCAATGTGCCTTTGGAAGTGAAAGCTACCGGCCGGATTATCCCCGAATGGCAGATTGACGAAACTGGACTTTGCGGTGTATTGCCCGAAGAAGATGCGGTGAAAGGCGCTAAAGAAGAGATTACATTGATTCCGATGGGAGCGGCCCGGTTGAGAATATCGGCTTTCCCGAATACAAAGGAGTAACTGGTGATGGAATCAGTTTACTTGAATTTGTTATAAGATAAATCATTTTGATTTAGAAAGATATAAGTGTTTATGATTGCATCATTGGCGAAATGACTGATTTGTGCTATTATTTGGAAAGAATGTTGCCTCCAAACTATCAGAATTTCGCCAATTTTGCAATCTAAATAAAAGATGTTCGTTGAACTAATTTATAATAATACTTATATCAACCATGAAGAATTTAGCATTATGGGCTGTTTCTGCCCTTTTTGTAGCTGCTTGTACCCCGAAAGCCGAGCAACCAACCGACTCCGGCCTGTTAAGAACTAACTTCCAGACTGAAGTAGGTGGTAAGAAAACCGATCTGTACACCCTTCGTAACAAGAACAACATGGAAGTTTGTGTGACGAATTTTGGTGGACGCATTGTTTCTGTGATGGTCCCCGATAAAGACGGTAAGATGCAGGATGTAGTTTTAGGTTTCGATTCTATTCAGGATTATATCAGCAAACCTTCTGATTTTGGTGCCAGCATCGGTCGTTACGCAAACCGTATCAATCAAGGTCGATTCACATTGGACAGCATTGAATATCAGTTGCCTCAGAATAATTACGGTCATTGCCTGCATGGCGGTCCCAATGGATTCCAGTATCGTGTGTTTGACGCTGTGCAACCGAATCCGCAAGAAGTGGAACTGACTTATGTCGCTGCGGATGGCGAAGAAGGTTTCCCGGGTAACATTACCTGTAAAGTCCTGATGAAACTGACAGACGATAATGCAATTGATATCCGCTATGAAGCAGAAACGGATAAGCCGACCATCGTAAATATGACCAACCATTCTTATTTTAATCTCGATGGTGATGCAGCAAGCAATGCAGACCACTTGTTGATGGTGGATGCCGATTATTATACTCCGGTAGACAGCACATTCATGACAACCGGCGAGATTGTTCCGGTAGAAGGTACTCCGATGGATTTCCGCACTCCGACTCCGGTAGGGGCACGCATTAACGACTACGATTTTGTACAATTGAAGAATGGAAATGGTTATGACCATAACTGGGTATTGAATGCCAAAGGGGATATTTCCCGCAGATGTGCTTCACTCGAATCTCCCAAAACGGGTATCGTACTGGATGTATATACCAACGAACCGGGTGTTCAGGTATATGCCGGCAACTTTCTGGATGGTTCTCTGACAGGAAAGAAAGGTATCACATATAATCAGCGTGCTTCCGTATGTCTTGAAACTCAGAAGTATCCGGATACTCCGAACAAACCGGAATGGCCTTCGGCTGTGCTTCGCCCGGGAGAAAAATACATGAGTCAGTGTATCTTTAAATTTTCTGTAGATAAGGAATAATCTGCTCGCTCCCAAGAAATAAAAAAATATTTTAGTCTCACGGTCTCACTGTCTTTCTGTAAAGATCAGATAACTAGATGAATAATGAATGAGAGATACCTTCGGAGCAGGGTGTCTCTCATCGTTTTATCCCATAATATGCTCCCAAACAATGTATCTCTCATCCTTTTTTAAGTTGTCTCTCATCATTCTTTCTGCTACAGACTACAGCTGTATTGATTTTACTCTGCCTATCATTTGTATGTTGTGACACTTATGTCCTTAGCATATCTCCCTTACATTCTTATATTATCTTACCGACATCTTCATCGTTCCACCCGGGTGAACTGATCATTGCACCTGGGTAAACCGATCGTGTCACAGACGTAGACAGTTCGTTCTACCCGGGTGGAACGATGAAGATGTCGGTAAGAAACAGGGAAAACGCATTATACTTTTTCTTTTATCTTTTATACATTTATCTTACATGA